>Ga0255343_1000397_pt1 | contig 70671 bp, 72 predicted proteins | sample wastewater_treat_4_FD_192413 | JGI IMG/M metagenome (GOLD analysis project Ga0255343, IMG submission 192413) | Wastewater microbial communities from Lulu Island WWTP, Vancouver, Canada - plant16 | ecosystem: Engineered > WWTP > Wastewater > Unclassified | place: Canada: Vancouver, British... | reverse complement strand
ATGTCTGGAGATACAACCACAAATTATTAAGTTTAAAAGAGCAGGAAAATATCTTAAACAAGCTAATTTCTGACCATATTTGGTCCGGAAAATGAAACTTTACCCTAATTTATTATACGCGTTAATTGTATAAGTTTATAGGCTGATTATTGGGATAATTTTATGAAAAAACTGAAAATAGCCATGCTAGCGCCTATAGAAGAACAGGTCCCGCCGAAAAAATACGGAGGTACAGAACTGATTGTGCACAATCTTACGGAAGAGCTTGCAAGCAGAGGGCACGATGTAACTCTTCTGGCTTCCGGCGATTCGCAAACGAATGTTAACTTGGTTCCCGTATTTCCGAAAGCCATCAGGACGCTTCCGGAGTCCAAAAATATCGATGTCAGGAGAGCGCTTAGCATAATCGGGGCCGGGAGAGTTGTTGAATATCTCAAGGATAAGGAATTTGACATAGTGCATAACCATATTGGTTGGATGTTTTTGCCTTTTGCCGGAATTGCCGGAATGCCGGTGGTAACAACTTTCCACGGGTTTCTGAAAGCATCCTATGAAGCCGAGGTGTACAGGCATTATGCCGATCATAACTATATTAGCATAAGCATGAACCAGAGGGAATCTGCACAAACTAAACTTAATTTTATTGCAAACGTATACAACGGTATCAATATTGAAAAGTTTAGATTTTTTCCCGAACCAAAAAATTACTTTGCGTTTTTGGCGAGAATATCCCAAGAAAAAGGAGCATTTGAAGCGATCCAAATAGCAAAAAAAGCACGAGTAAATCTTGTTATGGCCGGGAAAATAGATCCGGTTGATGAAAAATATTTTAAAAATAAGATAGAGCCGCTGATTGATGGAGAGCAAATAAAATTCATCGGCGAGATCGGACACGAGGAAAAAGTAGAGCTTTTGGGAAATGCGAAAGCTCTTATTGCGCCCATTCAATGGGAAGAACCTTTCGGATTATACTTTATTGAATCCATGATATGCGGAACGCCAGTCATTGCCAATAGAATGGGTTCGGTGCCTGAAATAATTGTGGATGGGAAGACGGGATTTATTGTCGACGGCATTGATGAGGCGGTGGAAAAAATAGAACAAATAGGCGCAATAGAAAGACTTGATTGCCACAAACATGTTAAAAAGAACTTCTCATCCAAGAAGATGGCTGATAGATACCTGGAAGCTTATATGAAATTTTTGGGATAGTTTCAGATTATGTCTTCTTTGCGCATGCGAAAACCGTAGAGATTGAATTTTTGCGACACGCTGCAGAGCGAATCAAGTGCTGCCGCGCACTCGGGACAGCTTCTGCGGACATCGTCGCACAGCCAGAGTTTGCATGAAAGCGCCTTTACGGTGCAGCCGTTTTTCGAAAGGTACTTACATCCTTCGCAGCAATTCCCGCGGGTTTTACATGTGCCGCTTTTGAATTTGCAGGGGTCGTATTTTTTGAGTATCGAATCTGCCGTTTCATATAACGCGTCATAGAGTTCGGATTTAAATCTTGTTTTCGATTCGTCCATAGCCGCATGCAGTTAATCGTATAAGAAATATTACTTTTATGCGGGTACATAATTTCTCAGGCAAAAATCCGCTGAGGCGGGCGGGGGGATATCAGCATGCTTGCGCTTAAAAATTACATTGAAAAACATTAAAATATGTATCAGCTAAGCATTAAATCTCATAAAAATTCTGAGCAAGAAAAATGGCTCCCGGCAAAACTTTGCGGGGAGCCCATGGGTTCTGGTGCGCTATTCATTCTTCAGCTGGATACTGCCAGTTTTTTTGTTGTTCTCGTGATTCCCAAATTGCTTTTGGAAGAAATATAAATATTCCTGATGATTTTACGCGCGAGTTCGCGGCTGTAAACGCTTCCAAGATGGTATACTTCAGCCTTTTGACCTCTGTAGGCCCATCCGATTCGAGAAACAATGCCGTTGCTGGCGTCTTTCATCTTTTCTGAAACGATTTTCATTAGATGATCGAGCATGTCGGAATCTCCGTCGAGAACGGCTACTCTTGTCCCTTGGCCGGCTATTGCCATGATGTCGTATTCGTCATATCCACTCCCCTGATCAGGATTTTCTTGGTTATCTTGCTTTCCACATAATCTCATATCACATGTGATGCCTATGCTCATTCTTGCTCCTTCCTTCGAGGTTTTTGTCTTAATTTGTGCACTTTGGAACCCAAAAGATTCTAGCATAAGCGAAAAAAAAGTCAAGGCTGCAGCCGATTATGAGTTTCGCTATGTGCCGGTTCAAGAGATCTTCTGCGTTTTATTGCTATCACTTATCCTTTTTGTGTCTGTCTAATCTGTTCTTAAGATTATTTGTTTGTTCAATAAAAGTTTTGAATCTTTTAGGCTTTTCTAAATATAAACGAAATATTGCATAACTTTTGCGCAAAGTTGGGCCGGAGGGATTCGAACCCCCGCATGCCAGGACCAAAACCTGGTGCCTTACCACTTGGCTACAGCCCAACTTTGAGCAAAATTTATTATAAATTTAAAAGCTTGATATGTGGTGCTTTATACTATTCTATAATTTGCCCACCTAATATTCCCATAGCATCACTAAGTAATGAACTTGTTTTTTTTGGTTTTTCTTCAGTTATTGTCGCCGATACTTTGCTGCTTGTTGTTTTTTTGATTCCCGCTTCTTCGTTTGTTATGGTTTTTATACTTATTTTTAATCCCAAAATTTTAGCAAAAACAGACTCCAATGTCAATCGGTTGGATCGCTCATTCAGCTTGTCTTTGTGAAAGGGAAATTTTGCCGCAATGCTCAAGATGCCGTTTTCTGTCTTGACCGGCTGGCAGCTTTGCAGAATAGCTGAGAGGCTGTGATTAAGCGCTTTTATTTCGAAAACAGCCTGATTCCAGCATTTTTTTACCTCCTGAAGGGATATTTTAGGGCCATTTTCAGTTTCCAACATTTTGTCCGGTTTTTGGTTGGCCATATTTTGCTTTATTTCAGGCTTTTTTTCCGGGGCTGGCATAACTTCGCTTTTTGCCGTAGAAGGGGAAATCGGGGCATCTTGGGAGCCCTGCTGGTTAATATTTGGAGATGTCGGGGATTTTTGGGGGCTGGAATCTGATTTTAGAGAGTTTTCCACGCTTTTCTCGTCTGATTCTGTGTTGGCCAACGCCTTTATGATCGCCATTTCAAGCGAAAGCTGGGGAATAAAGGCTGATCTTATTTTTCCCTGAGCTTCAGCAAAACATTCAATGATGGACAATATTTCTTTGGGATTTCGGCCGTTTGCTTTTTCTGCAAGTGATTTTGCTTGTTCGTTGGTCAGCTCATGAGAAAATATTTTTAAAAGATCGCTGCTGACGGAGAGGAGCATTGCCTGTCTGAGGTAATTGAGGAGCGATTTATTGAAAACATCAAGATCGTAACCTTCTCGCGAAATTTCATTCACAAGGCCAAGCGCGCCTGAAACATCCTTTAAAAACAAGAAATCAGCCATTTTTTCAAGGGACTGACGCCTTGTTGTTCCCAAAATTCCTTCCACTTCTTTAGCTGTGATTTTTTTATCTTCAAGCGCCATAACCTGAGACAATAGCGACTCAGCATCGCGCATTCCTCCTTCGGCGGAAATTGCAATCATTTCAAGCGCGTCTTTTTCGATTTCAACTTCTTCTTTTTTTGCGATGAAGGAGAGTTTTTTCGTGATATGATTTATCGAAAGACGGCCAAAATCATAGCGCTGGCAACGCGATATGATAGTTTCGGGAACCTTGTGTATTTCGGTTGTCGCAAGGATGAAAATCACGTGAGCGGGCGGTTCCTCAAGTGTTTTAAGAAGGGCATTAAAAGCTCCCGTCGAAAGCATGTGAACTTCGTCTATTATATAGACTTTGTATTTTGCGTATGTCGGGGGCAGTTTTACGTTTTCTCTGAGTTCCCTGATATTGTCCACTCCCGTGTTCGAAGCGGCATCTATCTCAAAGATATCCAGTGACTTTCCTATGGCGGTGTTTTTGCACGCGTCGCATTTGAGGCACGGATTGGCGCCGTCAGATTTTGCGCAATTTATCGCCTGCGCGAATATCCTGGCGAGGGTGGTTTTTCCAGTGCCACGAGGGCCCGTGAAAAGGTAGGCATGCCCGATTTTGCCATGTTTTATGGCATTTGAAAGTGTCTGTACTATATGTGTTTGCCCGATCACATCCGAAAAAGTTTGCGGCCGGTATTTTCTGTATAAAGAAGTCATAATTGTATCTTGTGTAAACCAAATTTTCTTAACTTTTTCATTGTAGCATCGCGAGTAGGCTTTCGCAAATAACGAAATTTTCGTCAAAAACCCCTCTAAAGAGGGGTTCATGTATGATGCACGATGCGCTCTGTGCGCTACCTGGATTTGAACACCCAGAGTTTATATCCAATGAAATTCCAGGTAAGTCCGACAATGCTTCCTGCAGCCGCTCCGATGAGGCCCACCTGATCCGGTGATAGTCCTGCAAGTGATCCAAGAACAAACTTAAACACGAATGAAGCCACGAAAACATTCACAAGGAAGCCTACTATGCTAACGCCAAAAAATTGAACAAATTCAGTAGGGGATTTTTTTCCGTTTCCTTGCTTAAATGTCCAATATTTGTTCCAAAAGAAGCTGTTAATATTTGCGATCACGAAGGAAATTGCCTTGTAGACGGAATAGAAGGTTATTACTCCCACAATGGATGTTTCAGGCTGCATGTTGAAATATGACCTGAGAATGAAAGTGATAAATGCGAGCGTTCCTATATCAACAAGGGTGTTCAGCATTCCGATAAGTCCGAATTTTGCAATTTGATATATTATTGCAACTTTTTTTCCAATAAAAAAAGCGATTCTTAAACCAAGTGGTGTCGCAAGAACAAAAAACGGAATTATTGCCAAAAATAACTTATCATAAAGCGCGGGATTTGCTGCGTTGAGAATTGGAAGAAGCAGCAATCCAATAAGGAAACCCGCCGTGATGCTTAGGTAATAATCTCTTTGGGTGATACGGATTTCTGTTTTGTTTTCCATAAAATAAAGAATAAAAATAGTTAACAATACAACTCCTGATCGTAAATCAGGATGAAATAAATGAATCTAAATCAATCATTGTTGCGCTTTAATTTCTTTTTCCAAATCTTCTATATCTGATGTCCATTCATCTACCAAGTCTTCTTTTTTTGTCTCCGTTTTCTTTTGGGGCTGTTCATCTTCCTCGGTCTTTTTTTCTTTCTTTTCTTTTTTCTCTGTTTCGAAATCATCTTTCCAGGAATTAAGACCGCCATCGGCAGGGAATTTTTTCTTATGCTTTGCCTCAATCGCGCTGTCGTTTTTGTTGCTGCTGTGAGCGTGAGAAGTTGTTGCAGCGCTTCCGCCTTTTGAAATAACGTTCTCTATAGCGGCCCATGAAGTCTCAATTCCGCGCGGAACTACTACCACGACTTCATCTCCGGGTTCCGCTTTGAAATATGTCACCGAAGCAAGCAAGACCTTGTAGGGCTTGCCTTCTGCGAAAACAAAGTAATTTCCTTTTTCGTCCTGGCTCACTATCCCTATCATGCTTTTTCTTTGAGCCGGACCGATCTGTTTATATATAAAAGACCCATCGGAGGTTATCGTTAGCTTAAGCACGTCACCTTCGACAAGTTTTGATTTTGATGCGTAATTTGCGGGGACCGGATATTGTTTCCCGTCACTTCCGACCATTATTTGTCCGTCGAATGTTCCTTCTACCACCGTACCGTCCGTTTCTTCCTCTTTTTTTCTGCGGCCGGTTTTCTTTTTGCCTTCGAGCTGCAAAAGCATCGCCTTTGCGCTTTGCATTGTTTTTTCGGCATTGAGAATCATCTGACGGAGCGTTTCAATCTTATGTGCCTTATCGCTTTCGCTTATTTCGTTTGTTTGTTGATTGGTTGCCATTTTTGTTTTAAACGGGAACATCATAGGAAACAGTCGGTTCCCTAAACGCCACCCGTATTTTTGATGTTTGTTTTCTTATATAATTATATAATAGGTTTGTCAAACAGGCAAACACTGAAAGAATGAGTACTGCCAAATTTGCCAGTGAATTGTGATATCGGCAATTTGCAGCGCCAAAGCGAAACATAAAACTTGCAAAAAAGTATTACAATTGTAATATATCTAAGGTAAAAATTTTTATGCGAAATTATTCCATGACAGGCGGCAGGCGGGGCTTGCCGGGATACAGAACCCCTTCATCTTTCAAGTTTAAAGTTTTGAGCATTGTGCGAAAGATTCCAAGGGGAAAGTTTTTGACATACAAAAAAGTCGCTCAATTGTCGGGAAATCCCCGTGCATATCGAGCAGTCGGAAACATTCTGAACGGAAACTACGATTCAAGGATTCCTTGCCACCGGGTAATAAGGAGCGACGGCGGGATCGGAGGATATAACCGCGGCAGTGAAAAAAAGAAGTATCTTCTGGAAAAAGAAGGTACCATCAAAAACAATGGGTAGCGATCAATCAATCGAAAAGCAGATTTTCTGGTGCATCGCATTTTCGTCTTTTGTTTTTGTATCTTCAGTAATCTTTGGATTTGTTATCGCCAGCGTCAATTTTGAAGATGCGGAAAATATTGTCAGGGAAGTCACGTCGCAATTCGGATATATAAAGGACCTGAATGCGTTTTCAATTTTTCTCTACATTTTTTTCAATAATAGCATCAAGGGCTTTTTGGCAATGCTGTCGGGAACATTCTTCGGAATATTCCCGTTTGTTTTTCTTTTCAGTAACGGAGAATTTATTGGTTTAATTCTGGGATTGGGGGAGACGGCTTCTGTAACTTTTCGGATTATGATAGGGTTGCTTCCGCATGGAATCTTGGAAATTCCTGCTATAATTCTTTCAGCGAGTTATGGTTTTTGGCTGGGATACAGATTTTTCAAATTTCTTGTTTTTAGGGAGCCGTTTAAAGAATATTTCATACTTGCGGTAAGGAAATATGTAAGAATCGTGCTTCCGCTGTTGTTTCTGGCGGCGCTTATTGAAACCTTTGTGACGCCCGCAGTGATCAAAATGGTGAGGTAGGAGCGGAGATACGGGGCAGAAATAAGTGGATTTATGCTTGGTACTAATTAATAAATATGAAAAAAGTTATCAGATTGTTGGCGATGTTTTTTATGGGAATCCAAAAAATGTATTTGGCTGTTTTTGCCCATGACGGCAACGGACTTTTCCTAAAAAGCGTTACGGTTTCTGAAGCAGAAGATGTTGGGGAAGAAACACTCAGGCTTTCTTCTGACGCATTCGGAAACAATGAAATGATTCCCCGAAAATATACCTGTGACGGAGAAAATATGAATCCGCCGCTCAGAATTGAAAATGTTCCGGTTGAAACGCAGTCGCTTGCGCTTATAGTGCATGATCCCGACGCAAAAACCGGCGGTGGATGGACGCATTGGGTAGTTTTCAATATTGATCCCTCCGTTTCATATATTGCGGAAAACAGCGTGCCACAGGGATCTGTTGAGGGGACCACAAGTTTTGGAAAAACAGGTTACGGAGGGCCATGTCCGCCTCACAGCAAAAAAACTGATTTGCAAACCAAAGATGATTATCTAAAAGACGCGCATCATTACGAGTTTTCCATCTACGCCTTTGATTCGCGTCTTCTGCTCGATGAGGATGCACAAAAGCATGATGTTGAACGCGCAATGGAGGGACACATCATTGATCAATACACTTTGGTAGGACTTTATGTCCGTGCGAATTGAATCTGTTTGTGATACAATTAATCCATGTTGTTTAAATATAAATTGAGCAATAAATAATTAAATCATTTTGCAAATGATCATGTACGGTGCGAAGGCGGCTTCTGACATCGCAGGCCATTTTCACACATTTACGCTTTCATCTTGCAATCAAAATTCATGGAGCAGTTTATTTTTGAAAAAACTTGGGTTTTTGTTCTCGTCCTTCTTTGGTCATTTCCCTGGAAGGGTGTGGCGCTTTGGATGTCGGCAAGAAGAGGCCATCTCGGCTGGTTTGTGGCGCTTTTGGTTCTTAACACGCTGGCAATTTTGGATATCCTGTATATTTTCATCTTCAGCAAATGGAAGCGGAAAAAATTTTCTAGCGGAAGTGGGGAAGAAAGCAAACATGAAGACCAATCGCATTCAAACATAAATCCCATGATTGTATAGCACGCCAATCATCATTAAGCCAAGCGCGCAAATATTATGGAGTTGAAATTGCAAAAAGTTGAAGGCGAAGAAAACCTGGATATCATAGAAAAGATTGTTCCCATACTATCGTCCGGTGGAATGGGAGTTTTACCGACCGATACGCTTTATGGCTTGGTTGGAAGCGCGCTTAAAAAAGAGACTATTGATAGGATATACGCGCTTCGGAAGAGAAATCCCCAAAAACCTATGATTGTTTTAATATCTTCTTTTAAAGACCTTGATGATTTTGAGATAGCGCTGAATGAAAAACGGAAAAAAAGACTTTCTGCGCTATGGCCGGGCAAGATAAGCATAGTTCTGAAGTGCGATTCGGAAAAATTCAGATATCTTCACAGAGAAAGCGGAACGCTTGCATTTCGCATGCCAAATGACGATTTTTTAAATCGTGTTCTTGAAAAAACCGGACCGCTTGTCGCTCCAAGCGCGAACGTCGAAGGATGCGCTCCAGCTGAAAATCTGGAAGAAGCAAGAGAATATTTCCGAGACGCGATTGATTTTTATGTTGATGCGGGAAATTTGGAATCAAAACCTTCCACTCTTGCAAGCATTGACGAAGAAGGAAAACTTAATGTTTTGCGACAAGGAGCAGTAAAAATAGACTGCTAAAATTTAAATTTTATTTCATTGATATATTGTTTTTGAAGATTTCTTTTTTTAATTTTTTGTGTTATAATAATTTCATAAGACAATTCTTCTAAAAATAAAATTATGCAAAACAAAAAGAAAACAACAAAAAAGAATGCAAAGAAAAAAAGGCGCGCGAGCAAAGCGGTCTTAGCGAAAAAATCCAATCCGTCAGCGGTTCTGGCGATTAAGAAAATGGAGGCAAAAACAGTTCTGCTTACAAAAAATTTTCTAAAAGCAGCTCAAAAAGACATGGGCGGTAAAGGTTCCAAAACTTCTTTCAAGCAATTCATCTATATGACTCTTTCAGTGCTCATAGGATTGCTGGCAGGAACGATGCTTCGTTTCTTGGCAGATATAGTATATTTGAAAAGATCGATTGCCAGGGGTATCGAACTTGAGCCAAGCTACTTTTTGGGACTTGAAAGTTATATTCCAGCATCTTTTTGCGCCCTTTTGCTTTTTTGCGGATTGGCTTTCGGAATTTTCCTGGGCTTCTGGGGCTGGAAAGCGGTGTATGTAGAGGGGAGAAGATTTAAGCTATAAAAATAGGCCTATTTGAGCCACAAAAAAATCCCCTCGTGGGATTTTTGCGCTTTCTAGTCCATATTATAATTATACACCAAAAATCGTTTTTTGTCAAAAATATTGTGATTTGTTTTGACTAAATTTATTATTTGTGCTATTCTTGTCAGAATGAAAATGTAGTTTAACAAGAGAATAAGACAGGTTTTGTCGGTATTTCAACAGAATATAAAACAAAGGGAGGAGTAAGAGGGATGACGAGTTTTGAAATTGATGGCAAAAGGAATGTAATGTTGGTTGTTGGGAGCAGCGAATGGCAAAAGAAAGTTGTTGAAAAGATGTTGCCCGACGCGTTGGAAAAATTTCTCTTCGCTGATGCCAGAAGTATCGTAGACGATTACAAGCAAGAGATTTACCTTGACCAGGAAATAGGCAATTTTGCGTCAAATCTTTTCCTGGGTAGGTTGGGTGAATCAGCTCATTATGTATGGGAAGAAAAGCTTCATGAAGCGCTCTTGTCCTGTTGCAGTATTACTTTGGATAAGCGCGCAAAAATCAGCAGCGGGGAGCAGAATTATATAACCCTGACAAGAGTATTGGCGAAGCTCGAAGAAATAAACGCGTGGCTCAATTTCGATGCGGTAATTTGCAAGGGTTGTGGCAATGTGCTTCGCGATTGGTACTGCTCGCATTGTATGAGGCATTTCAAGGAGACCGATTTCAGCAAAATGAGCTCGATCGCCCTTGAAAGGGACATTGCCAGAATATCCAAGGCTGCGGTTCCTCTTGAGTATGGGCACTCTTACCATTATCTCATTTCATCTCTTATTTCAGACATAGCAAGAAAAAGAGCTAATTTGCAAGTTGTGCCTGTGTCAACATAGCAAACACGCGCCTAATCCGGAACCGGATTAGGCGGTTTTTTTATATAACGATCAATATCACCACCAGCGAAACGGATGCTGCCAGGAACAAAAAAACGATTGCATAGAGAAAATAATGTTTCAAGAAAAAGGGCTTGTATTGCGAGATCCTTTCATTGAGTTCGCCCAGGTTTTGCGTCAAGCTGTCGCTTTTATGAACCGTTCTCATTGAGAGTGACAAACCGTCGTTTTCATTGTTGCCATCTTCGTTTTTTATCGCAAATTTCGGATCGTCGCTTTTCATCGTGAAAAACCTTATTTTTTTTGGATCCGGCTTTTTGCGCGAAAACTCAGCTTTCAGGCAATATGTTTTTCCTTGAGAATCAGGGATTATGTCGAATTTGAATTCATGCAGATTGCCCGAGGATACGAACGATTTTCTGAGAGTCCCTTGTCTTAATGTTTTTTCGCATGTTGCGTCAGCAATTTCCATTCTGACGGAACTTTTATTTTTGGGTCCGGGAGTGCGCAATAAAAATTCCAGCTTGTTTAGGTTGTCTTCGTTTGCCGTAAACATTTGCGTGAACGAAGCGCCGTCTTTCAATTCAAAGAGGGGATCACCTTTTTTTAAGGTGACCGAAGAATCCGGAAAAGAGAGTAGGCAGAAAAACTTCCAAAAGACAGCCACAAACATTATCATTGCGAAAATTAGCAGTATTTTTTTACCTGAAATAAATTTCATAACTTGCAGCTTAATGGATTTATAGATAATACCTGTAAATTATCACGTCGAATATTATATACAACATGAATGCCATCATCAAAATCAAGCCTATTATCAGAGATTTCTCAAAATATTTTTCTTTTCTCAAAAGGGCTCCGATTCCCGTGAAAACCAAAATGATGTGCGCCGCGATGTTCGGGAGGAAATAGCGGCCCGGAGTTCCAAGTTCGCCATGGGCTCTCCAATCGGCAAAGCGGATGCCAAGCTGAAGTGCAATAATCATGAGGATAAAGAAAAGCACATATTTTTTTTCCGGAAGGAAATTGTGCCATTTGCCCATGTCGGATATAGCAGTTTCTTTTGTCTGTCCACTGTTTTTCTTTGTGCACTTGGTTTTTAGGTGCAAATACAGTCGTCTTATTGCAGAAATGATTTTGTTATGATATTTACTTGGTAATAGAAAAAGAATTATACCCAAAATGGCAAAGCTTTCGATCTTTGAAATAAAGTTTGTTATGTTGTCCAAACTCCAGCTGTCAACCCAAGTCAAAGTTCCCCAATAGGTGCGGGCGGAAAGACCCAGTTTCCCGGGAGTAATACTGTCTGATAGATATTTTCCGATAGACGGAATCGTCGTTCCGAGATCCAAAAAGGTTGCGGGTATATATTTTTTGAAATATGCGCCCAATGCTGTTATTACAAGAATAATTGCTGAAATGAAAAGCAGCTTTGTTTTTCTTTTTTCGATTCCAATTTTGCGGTATGCAAAATACGCCATCAAAGAAGCAAAAACAACAAGAAGAACGGATGCAGTCGGTTTCGTCTGAATGCCCAAATAAACGGACACAGCCATTAAGGAGAAATTTTTCCAATTCAATCCGTTTTTGAGCGCAAGAATACTTCCCAAAGTAAATGACGTGAAAAGCAAAATAAGTAAAATATCGTAATTTATGGCGGCAGTATAGATTGAGAATCTCGGTTGAAACGCAACAATGGCTGCTGTAAGCAGGCTGGCTTTGGAAGAAAAACCGACATTTTTTGCAATGAGATAAGAAAATAAAACAGTAAGAGTTCCCAAAAAAACTGAAAAAATTCTAACGAGGAAGTATCTGAACAAAAGATCTTGTGAGGAAAACGTTTTTGTTATTTTTGCCGCAAGCTTGTGATATAGGGATATGTCTGCTCTGTTTACAGGGTAGTTTTCGTTATACTGTTTCCATTTATTTTCATTTATCTCGGCTTCGTTTTTTCCATAAAAGCCGTCATTGAAGGAGAGCGTATTATACAATTCACCTTTGATCTCCTCATCGAAATTGACTGCCTTGCTTGTTTCCAAAATTTCTTCCGTGTAATTGCCTTTTTGCATCCCTTCCGCATCTTTTTTGACATTACTCTTTATGTGCCAAGTTATCGGCCTTGGTTCAGCGAGAAAGGTCACTGAATTGAAATGCTTTGTTTCATCTTGCCCGGCAAAAATAGGGAACAGGGAAGTTAAAAATACACCTTTGAAAAAGAAGGCGCACAGTATAAGAAACAATATAAAGGCTGGTTTTTTACAAAATGTCAAGGATTGGATTTTGGCTAAAAGTGCGTTATAATGCATGAGTACAGTATAAATGAGTTAATCAAGTTCATCAAGCCTTAAGTCTATCAAGTTAAAAACAAAACCCCACCCATACTTCCCTTTTAAGGGGGAGGGGGCTCGTGAAAAAAGGGGTTCGAAACATTATGAAAATTTTTATTACAGGGGGAGCTGGATTTATAGGTGCACATACAGCAAAAAGACTCATTGATCGGGGAGATCAGGTGGTCATGATAGACAATTTCAACGACTACTACGATCCCAAACTAAAGGAAGACAGGATCAAGAAATTTCTGAAGGGCTACAAATTCAAGCTCTATCGCGGCGATATAAGGGACTATAAGTTGCTCGAGAAAATATTCAAAAAAGAAAAGATTGACAAAATCATACACTTGGCAGCGATGGCCGGGGTGCGCAATTCAATGGAGGATCCGGCTTCATATTGCGACATAAACATAACTGGAAGCGTGAATCTTTTGGATCTTGCAGTTAAACATAAGATAAAGAATTTTGTTTTTGCATCCTCTTCGTCTGTCTATGGCAACAACAAAAAGCTTCCGTTTTCTGAAAGCGATAGCGTGGATCACCCGATTTCGGTCTATGCGGCAACCAAAAAGGCTGATGAACTTATTGCGCATGTCTATCATGCGAATTACGGCTTGAATGTGACTGCTCTAAGATTTTTCACAGTTTATGGTCCATGGGGCAGGCCCGACATGGCACTCATGCTTTTTGCGGATGGAATTTGTCGAAATCGCACGATCCAAGTGAACAACTACGGAAAAATGAGCAGGAATTTTACTTATATTGAAGATATCGTTTCCGGCATAATCACCACGTTGGACAAATGCAAGGGCTATGACGTCGTGAATATCGGGGGAGACAAAGAAAACACCCTCATGGAATTCATCGAAGAAATTGAAAAGAATTTTGGCAAGAAAGCCAAGAAGAAATTTATGCCGATGCCCAAAGGCGACGTGCCGGCAACTGTTGCCGACATCAAAAAGCTCCGCAAGATGGGCTGGAAACCTACGACAAGGATTGAAAAGGGAATAGCCAAATTCGTGGAATGGTACAAGGAGTATTATAAGATAAAATAGATATAATTTTATCAAAACCTGAAACCTGAACTTATAGTGCTGATCGAGATAGAAATCATTACAAAAAAGTAGATGATATCTTCAATAAAATTAAAACTTATTTCAATCGCCGAGATTGCGCATCTTCGGATTTTTGGGCATGAGATGAGCGATGAAATGCGCGGGTTTCTAAAAAATCTTTCGTGGAGTTTTTTTGGCGGATTTATTGCGGCGGGTATTATGTTTGCTTTGGCTATCATTGCGGGCAGATGGCTCGGACCAGTTGAATACGGAAAATATAATCTAGTACTTCTAATAGCCCAGTTTTTTACGATTCCTATGCTACTTGGAATGGATATTTCTGTTTTACAAAAAATTGTTAAAGCAGGAGATAGCAATAAGAGAAAGGAATTAATTTCTAGTTCACTGCTATTTGTTTTAGTTTTAATGTCTATTGTATCCATAAGCCTTTTTTTAAATAGGGAATTTTTAGCGAATATTTTTTCTACCAAAGTAGATCTTGTTTTTGTTGCTGTTGTTTTTAGCATTGCGCTTGTTCTGAAGATGTTGCTTGATGGCATTATTAAGGGGCTTTATTTTTTTAAATTTCAGGCAATAATAAAAATTGCCGAAGCTATAGTGGCGATTTTGATTTTTTTTGCTTTACACTTAATATTTAAGAATTATCTCCAGTTGGCTTTTTCTTTAATTATTGCTGGGCTTGTGGTTTCTATTTTATATGCATTTAAATTGAAAACTTTTTTTGGAAAACCCAGTACGGAGTCTATAAAAAAATTATTGAGATACTCTAAATTCGTCTTCGTTGGCAGTTTGATTTCTATTATTATTGGTTATGGAGATCGTTTTGTGGTTAATAAATATTTCGGAGTTGAGGAATTGGGAATCTATAGCGCCTACTATACGGCGACGATCCTTGTTGCCGGTCAATTCATTTCAATTATAAGTAATGTATTTTTTGCGATGGTCGCAAAAGTAGAAGAAAAAAGAATACTTTTGAAAAAAATAGACAAAATGCTTTTAGTGGGCATAGCGCCAGCTACTTTTGCAATGTTTGTAATTGGTTTTGTCGTTTTGAAATTATTTGGAAGCGCATATAAGGCTAGCGTTCTTGTGTTGTTTCTTTTTGGTTTTGTTGCTACACTGCAATTTTTTGTTTCATTCTATGCTAATATGGTAAATTCTCATAGCGAGAAAACATACTTTTGGGGACTTTCACTTTTTTCTATTCGTACATTTTTTTATGTTGTGTATATTTTGATTTTAATAAAATTTAGCTTAATTTCTATCCCGACAATCCTTTTTGGGCTAGTTATGAATTATGTTGTTGATATCTTTAATTTGCGCTATATTATAAAGAAGTATGCTTAAATATGACATTATTATAGTTGGCGCTGGAATTTCGGGGTGTGTTTTCGCGGAAAGGTTTGCCTCTGCAGGCAAAACGGTTTTAATGTTAGAAAAAAGAGATCATATTGGAGGTAACTGTTTTGATTATAAGGATGAGAATGGAATAACAATCCACAAATATGGACCACATATTTTTCATACAAACAACGAAGATGTTTGGAAATATGTAAATAAATTCGCAACATTCAATACCTATGAACATAAAGTGCTCAGTCGAGTCGATGGAGAATATTATGAATTTCCAATTAACAGAAATACAATAAATAAATTTTTTGATAAAAATTTTACAACAGAAAAAGAAGTCGAAACTTTTTTGGATGAAAAAAGAGACAAAACAATAATAGAGCCAAAAAATTCAGAAGAATCTGTTCTAATGAAAATTGGTAAGGATTTGTACGAAAAATTTTTCAAAAATTATACTATAAAGCAGTGGGATTTGTCGCCTAAAGATCTTGACAGGGCAGTTATGGAAAGAATCCCGATAAGAACCAATACTGATGACAGATATTTTTCAGATAAGTTCCAAGGCATTCCAAAGAGTGGATATACTAGTCTGTTTAAAGAGATGCTCTCTCGCAAAAATATAACTGTAAAATTGAATGCTGATTATTTTGAAATGAAAAACGAATTGGAATGTGACCTGCTTGTTTATTCCGGTCCAGTTGATAGATTTTTTGATTATAAATTTGGGAAACTTAAATATAGATCTTTGGATATTGTTTTTGAAGAATGCGAAAAAAAGGAATTTCAGCCAGTGGCTGTTGTAAATTATCCAAATGAAGAAAAATATACTAGAATAACAGAATACAAGAAGTTTTTAGATGAAACTTCTGACAAAACTGTTATCTCAAAGGAATATCCAATGTGGGGAGGAGAGCCATTTTATCCTGTGTTAGATGATGAAAATAAAAAAATTAACGAAAAATATCAAGAAGAAGTCAATGTGTTAGGTAACAAAGTTATTTTTGCAGGGAGGTTGGCAAATTATAAATATTATAATATGGATCAGGCTTTTGAGAATGCATTGAACTTATTTAATAAATTATAAATATATGAAAATATTAATAGTTGCTCCTGATTTCTATCCTAATAATGGAGGATATGCTAACGCTATTACGAATTTTATTACTGAATTAGCAAAAAATGATATAGAAATCATAGTTTATACGCCAGTAGTTCTTGGCACTTATAAAGAGTTGGGTGCTAAGAATGTATCTGTTATAAGGACTAATTATTTTAAATACGGGCCAGTATTGATTTGGGAATTTTTTTCTTATTTTAAACTTAAAAAAATTGTCCAAGATTGTGGCGTTGATGCTGTTTTTTTCGAAACAGCTGAGTTCGGATTACTTGGTTATCTTATGACAATAAAATTTAAAAAAGTTAGCGTAAGGATCCATGGGTGTACTGAGACGGAGGTAGTTATTTTTAGCAAAAATCATAATAAACGGAGTTCTTTTTTTACGACGTTATTTTTTAGAAAAGTATCATACGTTTTATCTACTAATAATTACCATCTGCAATTTTACAAGAAATATTTTCTAAAAAATAATGTTTATGAAATTGCAGAAAAGAAGTTTTTCGTCGTTCCAAATATTGTTCCAGGTATAAATGCGAGAAATTTTAAAAATAAGTACGATCTATTGAGGGAGTATCAGATTGCGGTTAAAGATAATGAAAAAATATTTTTTGCACTTGGTAGGCTAAATGATGTGGGGTTGATTCAAAAAGGCATGGAGGACTTAATATACGCCATATTTTTAATAAAAAATAATAGAGAGGTTTTCGAGAATATAAAAGTAATTTTAGTTGGCAAGGGAGAGCGTAAGGATTATATAGTGCGACTTACTGAAAATCTTGGGATAAATGGTAAATTTGTTTTTATAGATGAGATGCCCCATGAAGACGTTCTTAATTTTATAGAAGTTTCTGATTGCGTTGTTTTGCTGTCAAGATTTGAAGGTCTTTCTATGTTCGCTTTAGAGGCTCTATCTTGTGGGTCAGTGTTGCTTTTTGCAAGAAGCGGTGGAATAAGGGATCTCGTCCAAGATGGTTTAAATGGATACTTGGTAGATTCTCAGAATATAGAGATGATTGAGGAAAAAATAATAAAAATTGCCTTAAAAGATTCAGACGAAATTATTAAGATGAAGAGGGAATCTCTAAAATGCTTTAACGATTCATTTTCTCCAAGCGAAAGTGCTAATAAGTTCATGAAGATAGCTAATTTAATTAAAAATATTTAAAATGAAAAATGAAAAATATGAAAATGCTTATAAGAATAAAAAGCATTTTAGTTTTGGAAAAAATTGGCAAAATTTTCTTGAATCATTAAATGATGAAAAAATTAAAAATGCGAAAAAATCTCTTGTTGATTTTTTGGGCGGAGAAGAAAAAATAAAAGACAAGACATTTGTCGATATCGGTTGTGGAAGCGGATTGTTTTCGCTTGCGGCATATAAATTGGGCGCTGCAAAAGTTGTAAGTGTTGATGTGGATGAATTTTCCATAGCTTGTGTTAAACATCTTAAAGAAAAAAACGGTAATCCTCAAAATTGGGAAATCAAGCAAGGATCTGCGCTTGATGAAGATTTTATCAAATCACTTGGCCAATTTGACATTGTTTATTCATGGGGCGTTCTTCATCATACGGGGAATATGTACAAGGCTTTTGATAGTGTGATTACTCTTATCAAGGATGAAGGCGTTTTTTATAATGCGATTTATGGCCGGGGAACAAGCATTTTAGCAGGCACTCCGGAATTTTGGCTGAAGGTTAAAAAAGTATATAATTCGTGCGGAAAAGAAGGAAAGTTGGCCTTGAATTATATTTATGTTGTTTATTTTTTTATCGGTTCGATTGTTTTTCTCAGAAATCCTTTCAAAACCATAAAAGATTACAGGGAAAGAGGGATGAATTGGTATAATGATGTTATTGATTGGCTGGGCGGGTATCCTTATGAATTCGCTTATCCTGATGAAATTATAAATTATTTTGGGGATAAAGGCATATATTGTAAAAAATTAAAAGATCGGCATGGTATAGCTTGTAATGAATATTTATTAAAAAAAGAAAAATAAATGAAAGCTTGTTTTATTTCACTTTTTGCATATCCTTTATTCAACAAAAATAGCCACGCTGTTATTGGCGGTTCAGAAGTCCAATTGTTCAACTTGGCAAAAGAATTATCAAAAAACAATGATTTTGGGGTGGATTTTGTTGTGGGAGATTTTGGGCAAAAAAAAGAAGAATTTTTTGATAAGATAAGACTTATCAAATCTGCAAAAATTGATGGCAAAAGAGGAATTGCAAAAAAAATTAAATCTGTCTTTTTGCAATTTCATGTGCTTTTGAAATCCAATTCTGACGTATACATTCAAAGAGCAGCAGGAATAGAGACTGGCTTGGTTGCTTTTTTTTGCAAACTATTTAAAAAAAAGTTTATATACATGACTGCTAGTTCGATTGATGTTGACGGAAAATTTAGAAAAAAAAATCCGTTTGCAGGATTTATATATGAATATGGCCTAAAGAATGCTTCTACAGTTATTACGCAAGGCAAAGAATATCAAGAGTTGCTAAAAAGGAAATATGCTGTTAACTCTTTAATTATCAAAAACTCATTTACTTTGCCAGAAAAGGACGTAATTGATCTGAGTGAAAAGAAAATAATTTTATGGGTAGGATCTGCTCAATCATTAAAACAGCCAGAAGTGTTTTTGAAGATGGCAGAAGCTATTCCGGAGGAAAAATTTGTGATGATTATGCCCAGGCATAATCTAGAACTCTGGACAGATATTCAAAAAAAAGCGGGAAAAATGACCAATTTGAAATTTATTGAAAGTGTGCCTTTTGAAGAAATAGGCGAATATTTTGCAAAGTCTAAGTTATTTGTTAACACGTCAGCTTTCGAAGGCTTTCCCAATACTTTTGTCCAGGCAGCAATGTATGGAACGCCCATTCTATCCTTAAACGTTAATCCCGATAATTTCTTGAATGAATATATTTGCGGATTTTGTTCAGAAGGAAGCTTAGAAAGAATGATTTGTAAAATCAGAGAAATAGTAAAAAACAAATCAGATTGGCAAATGTTGTCAGACAATGCTTTTCGATATGCCATAAAAAATCATGACATTAGTGTAAATGCGGAAAAATTAAAAGAGATTATGGAATGTCAATTGGCTTAATTGGCAGTCACTTTCCATATAACTACATTTTCATTGTTAAAAACTTCTTCCAAATAGTTACTGGCAGATAGAGCAGTAATGTTTGCATCCACAAAATTTGCCTCTTTCCACCAATCTCGTTGAGAAGCTAAATTCTTGTTTTTATCGAAAGAATACAGGATATAAACAGGAGTGTCTACTGGTAAGTTTTTTTTATTGAATTCATTCATTGCTTCTTTTAACGCATCTAAGTCTTGAGATCTAACGCTATTCATCACATAAAAGATTGGTTTGTAAAAAAACATTGTTCTTTTCCCGAAAAAATTGATCAATACAGTGTTTCCTTGTTGTGATACAACTGTGCTATTTTCCGGCGTGTTATTTTTCAGGTATTCGGCAGCAGCATATTCTTCTTGTGAAACATATCCTTGCTTGGCGTAGGCGAGATGGAAAGATCCACCAAAAGAAATTAGAAATAAAATTATGATGCTGAAAGCAAAAAGTTTTCGTGGAGTTTGTGAGATAATTTTTTCGAGAAACGGCAAGGAAAAAAAGATCAGCGTTATTGTAACAAAGAGCCAGGCTCTGTCGGGAAGAAAATTAGTATTGAATCTTGGAAAAACTTCTGCTATCAGGAAAAAAAGAATAAATGAAACCCAAAATGGAATATATTCAAATCTTAATATTTTTTTTAAAACTGTCCTGGAAAATCCCAATATTAGCACTATAGGCAGTACGCTTCCAACTAAATACGCGTAATATTTTATTACTTCAATACCGGACCAACTTTGTGTGACGTTGTCAATATTTGTAAAGTTATTTAGAAACCATGGCTTGAAAATAAAATCTTTTCCAAATAGATCAAAAAAATCCACAGCCACCTTCAATACCGAGCGTGCAAATTCCATTGCTGCACCTAGAAAAACAAATGTCAAAATCAATCCTAAAACTATGCCTAGCAATTTTATGTTTCGCCATTTAATTTTTATGACAAAAGGAAAGGAAAACGCAGAAATGGCGATCAAAAACAATCCAAGCTCGTGATATTTTACGCTCAGAAAGGATAATGCAAAAACTAGCACCCATGGCATAAATAGTTTTCCTCTGATTGCCTTATGAAGAAAATAGAGACATATTGGAAAAATTGATACAAAAAAAATTTGCGGTATAATTACTTCTGCTCCAATAAATAGCGCGGGTACAGACAGAAAAAGCAAAGGAAACATTATTCTTATCGGATAATTGCTGCTTTCACCTCTCGCGTATTCCCAAAAAATTGCCAATGGGAAAATTGGCAGAAAAGCTAAAAGATATTTCATTACGATCCAAATGGAGAAATTGCCTACCAAACAAATATATCCGATAAAGAAACTGAAAAATGGTCGATAAAAAATCTGCGGATGTATGCCTGTATTTATCAGGTTTTCAATAACCGGATAAAAATAATATGGATCGGCTTCCGGCAAAAACGGATATATCTTCAGAAGAATGCTCATTAAAACCACAAAAAATCCCAATACTATAAACAAACTGAGAAAACTTTCTCTTTCAATTTCGGACTCATCATTTTTTGTAAAACTTTTGGATATGACAAAGAAAATAGAAAGAATTATTATCAACAAATGCAAGCTCAAAAGGGCGGATAATTCATTGAAAGAAAATCCTTTTAGCGCAAGAAGATATCCTGCTAGTGGAACGATAAATATGGAAATTATGTAACTAAGGACAAATTTTTCCGTCTTACTGGCTTTTGAAAAAAAGATCGGTGTGAGAAGATATCCGGGCAAGAAAAAAATTAGATACAAAGAAATTGCCTGACGCAGGAGGGTAAAGTTTGTCAGATATGCGAACCAAAAAATGACCAATGGAATTAGCGCAATTTTTATTAAAAACAAAGAAGATTGCCAAAGTGTTTTCTTATCCTTAAGTGAGGCGCTCAATGTTTTAAGAAATAGTATTATCTGCTCCATAAAGATCTTCTATAAGTATTTTAGGACGTCTATCCATTTCGAAGATATTTCTGAAAGGGTAAAATTGTTTTCTATGAGCTTTTTGCCATTTGATCCGAGCTCATTCCTGATTTTGGGGTTTTCAATCAAAAATTGTAATTTTTCTGAAAGCTCTTCGCTTTGTCTTGGTTTCACTAAAAGTCCCGTGACATTGTCCGTGATAATTTCTCTGTTTACGGGAATGTCTGTTGTAATCACGGGAAGAGAACTTGCCAATGCTTCCAGAATTGCGTTGCTCATGCCTTCGCCAAGAGTCGGTAAGACAAAAATATCGCTTATTTTTAAAATTTCTTTAACATCACTTCTTTTTCCGAGAAAGTAAATATTATTTTTTGAATCGTAATGTTTTATTTGATCTATAAGAATTTGTTTAATTTTTCCATCTCCAATAATAAGTAAGTTTATATTTTTATTTTTTTCAAATATTTTTTCGAAAGCTTCAAGCAAATATTTATGTCCTTTGCATTCGTGCAAATTGCTTACGCAAGCAATATTTAACTTGTTCTCTTCAAGTTTTAACTCGGCTTTTTTGTCATGAACATTTATTTCAAAATTGAATTCAGTCAAATTGATGCCATTCGGAATTACAACGAACTTACTTTCAGGAAGCTTTAATTTTTGCATTAGTTCGCTTTTTACTGTTTCAGTCTGAACCGTATATCTTGTGACCAAAAATTTGGTTAGCCGGTCGAAAAACCTCAGCCATTCCCAATTCAGAAGGATTCCTCTTTGGCTGCAAACGATTTTTTTTATTCCGAATAATTTTCCAAGAATCCTGCCATAAAGATCAGCATGAATAAGATATGTTACCAAAACATCTGGAGAAAAGTCCTGGACAACTTTATGGAATCTTTTGATGGAAAAAAAATCGAAAATGTTTTTTAATTCAAGATAGTATACTTTTATTCCTTTTTTTTCTAATTCTATTCCAATTGGACCGTGACCCCTAACGCAGCACACGCGGTTTTCATGATACTTCTGAAGCATAGGGAGGACTCTTAAGAGCTGTGTTTCAGCTCCTCCTATCTCAAGACCAGATATTAGATGTAATATTCTTTTCTTATTCATTTTCATATTTTTTTCTAGGTATTGAGGAATATATCAACGGAAATATGAGCAGTAATGGAATTAGCCATTTTAGGAAGTATACCAAATATTCAAATGGCTTATGCCTATAAGTGCAATAATTAGTATCTCTTATATATCCGATTTTCTGCTCATCTGGATTATTTTTATCAAAAATTTTTATAAGTGTATCAATTTGTTCGTTATTGTATCCCTTAGCTTGATAAAAAGGACGGATCAATCCAGGGTTGTTCTCAATTTCTTGTATGCTATGTGGAATAACAACTCCATAGTCGGGATCAGCCACCCACCATTCATTATCCTGCACCTTAACTAAAGAAACTGCATGATATAGCATAACATAAATATCAGATTCTATATCTCTGTCTCTTAGGGCATATGTCAAAAGGGCAGACGATTGAGTGCACCAACCCACACCTCGTTCGACACCTTTTTTCCATAAACCACAAAATTCGTATTTTTTAAATATGTCAGGACGAATATAGCTGGATAAGAAAAGCAAGTAGTTTTCGTAAATGGGGATCAAAAGATTAAATTCTTTGGCAAGTTCATCATCCCAATAATGCAATATGCCTTCGTGGATGGCATTGTTGGCGATTTCAACAAATTCCTTATCAGAACCTTTTTTATTTTTGAGTTTTTCAAAAACTTCCTCTTTCGACATTGTAATTTCATCGCTTGTTTTATTTTTATAAAGATTCTTATTGTTCAATAAGGGACTATGTAAGGGAATGAACAAGCCATAAATATTCAATAGCAATAAAAGAATTCCAACAATAAATAAAATTATTTTTAGTTCTTTATAAAATGTTTTCATACGCTAATCAAAATATTCTCGAAACCAGAGCTCAAGGGTAATTAGTGCCCAAATGCGATAGGCGTGGCTAATCTTGGTATTTACGTGTTCATCGAGTATTTTTTTAATTTCTTCTATCTTGAAAATTTTTCTATTGACGGCTTTTTCTGATAGCAGGAGTTCATATGCATATTCTCTGAGTTCTTTGCGAAACCATTTGTCTATCGGTATTCCAAACCCCATTTTAGATCGAAACATGACTTCATTCGGAATCAAGCCCTTTAATGCTTCTTTGAGGATATATTTTTTGTTATTTAATCCTTTAAGCTTTAAATTAAATGGAATTTTTGCAGTAAGCTCGAGGAATTCATGATCAAGAAAAGGCGAGCGTCCTTCAAGTGAAACTGCCATTGAATCAATATCAACCTTGACCATCAGATCATCTGGAAGATATGTGGAAAAGTCAGTGTAAAGTGTCTGATCCATTTTATTTGAAGCTCCTGTCTCATCGAATTTTTTTGCAATCAAATTGTAGGTATCTTCTTTCCATACCTTATTTTTAAAAGCTTTAGTGTATAGAGCAGCTTTTTGTTTATTGGTAAAGTATGCGGTATAGGTCATGTAGCGGCGCCTGTAGTCTTCAGTCAATGTTTCAGAAAAGCGATAAACTCTCTCAAAAAACGTATTTTTTATATTCTTAGCCAAAATTTTTGTAATCGGAAGAATTATCAATTTGTGCAGAAACAATATTTTTTCATACCAAAGAGAAAATTGGAATGCGCTATAGCGAGAATATCCGCCGAAGTTTTCATCGCCCCCGTCGCCATTAAGCGCAACAGTTACATGGTCTCGCGTCATTTTGCTTACATAATATGTCGGCAAGGCGCTGGAATCCGCGTAGGGTTCTTCATACTGTCTCACAAGCATTGGCAGAAGCTCAATCGCGTGAGGTTCAACGATAAATTCCTTGTGGTCAGTTTTGAATTTTTCAGCAACAATTTTCGCATATTTCAGTTCGTTGTATTTTTCTTCATTGAAACCTATGGAAAAAGTTTTGACAGGTTTATCACTGAGCTTGCTCATGAGCGCGACAATCGCGCTGGAATCGATGCCACCGGAAAGAAATGCACCCAATGGAACATCTGAAATCATCCGAAGTTTCACAGATTCTTCCAGTTTTTGCATAATTCTTTTTTTCCACTCGTCTTTTGTAAGATTCAATTTTTTTGAATAGTCAAGCTTCCAATATCTTTCCTTTTTAACCTTTTTGGTTTTGAGGTCTATGAATAAATAGTGCGCAGGTTCAAGTTTTTTTATATCTTTGAATCCGGTGAGAGGCGCGGGGACGTATTGAAGAGTCAAATAGTGATGGATCGCAACATAGTCGGGCTCTTTTTTGTAATCTTTTTGTGTCAAAATCGCCTTTAGTTCGGATGCAAACATAAAAACTTTTTCATCCAAATAATATTTGAAAGGTTTTTTCCCGACACGATCACGCGCGCAGAAAAGGGTCTTTTCTTTTTCATCATAGATTGCGAAAGAAAACATCCCGCGGAGGTGTTCCAAGCAATTTTTGCCGAACTTGTCATACAGTGCCAGAATCACTTCCGTGTCGCTGTGAGATTTAAACTTGTAGCCTTCTTTTTCAAGTTTGCTTTTTTTTTCTTTAAAATTATATATTTCACCGTTAAAAACGATTTGATACCTGTCCAGATAATCCATCGGCTGATGAGCGAGAGGGGAAAGGTCGATGATTGAAAGGCGTCTGTGTCCAAGCCCTACTTTTCTGTCAGAAGAAATATACGCTCCGCCATCATCTGGTCCGCGGTGCATAATCTTTTCATTCATGCTTAAAATATCTTGCTCGGAAACAGTATTTTCATCAAAATAGATTTTCCCGGTAATTCCGCACATAAAGTAAAAATAAAAATGCAAAAGTCAAAAATCAAAATGACAATGCACAATTAAAAATTTTTAAATATTTTCAAATACTGTTCAATAGATTTGTTCCAATCAAACTTATCCTTCACTTTTTCAAAGGCGTTGTTTCCAAATTCTACGCGTATTTTTTTGTCTTTAATAAGAATTTCCAATTTTTCTTTTAGCAAAGCAACATTTTTCGGTTCGATAATAAATCCGTCATTGTTTTCGGAAATAATTTCAGGAGTTCCTCCAACATTAGTTGCAATAATAGCTTTTTTACACAAAGCCGCTTCTATTACTGTCGTGGGCAATCCTTCCGTGTAGCTTGGATTAACCAAGATGTCTGATATTTTTAAGATTCCGATGGTATTTTCAAATGTCTGATGACCGAAGAAAACAATCTTCTTTTCCATATCTGATTTCTTTGCCAGTCTTTTCAGCGCTTCCGCTTGAGGACCGTCACCTACGATAAAAATCTTAAAGTTTTCTTTTATATTCTTTGCCGCATTTAATAAGTCTGCTACACCTTTGCCGTCTATCAGCCTTCCCATAAAAGTGATGATACAGTCATTCGGATATCTTTCCTTTATCTTCACATCAGGTTCGACAAATTTTATATTTTTAATCTCGACTCCGCGATAAATTATTTCACAATTTATTCTTGGTGAAATTTTTCTGCAAAATTCAGCGGAAGCTTTGGAATTCGCAATGATTTTTTCCGCGGACACAAGAATCAATTTTCCAAAAGTATAATCATAAAGTCTTGCAATTATTACAGAAAACGTTCCGCCTGATTTTACAAAATCAGAACCGTGTTCGATATGAATCCATCTTACTTTTTTTACTTTTGCATAAATAAGAGCGAGTAGGGAAGTCAGGAAAAACCTTGTCCTGGAAATCACAATATCATAATTTTCTTCAAAAAGTTTTCGATAAAGCTTCCAAAATACAGCAGACCAAAATTTGGGAACAGGGTAATTTGAAATTATTTCAAATGATGGAAATCTATATACTTTTACATTGTTGTGAATAATTTCAAAATCAGGCGCATTTTTCGGGATGCGCGGAGTGAAGACGGTAATGTCCATGCCCTTTTGGGATAGGTGTTTGTTAAATTCGTCGGCATGGGATTCCAATCCTCCAACGTGTGGAGGATAATAAGGCGAGAAAACCAGAATTTTCATTGCTATTTTTGCTTTATTTCTTTTAATGTTTCACTTCTTGTCACTTCTGAAAGTTGTTGTTCAAGTTTTTCTATTGCGGAAAGCAGCTTGAACATCATAAGGAAAACAAAAATAAATCCGATCAGGATCACTGCATTTATATTGCCTTCAATTCCAATTGTTTTTGCGACTGTAGTTGAGATATTGGGAAAAATTGTGATAAGAGCCATGCCGCCCCAAACAATGATTCGGGCAAGCAGTTTGAGAAAAGTCGGATTGTTCCTGCCTTTGATGTAATTTTCTATGCCTTGATAGATCATCACAGTAGAAATTGCGGAAATGACTATTTGGTAAATATGGAACTTCATATAATTTTTGACTTATGATTAAAATAACAAGCTCCAGACCATTTTATACAAAGTCTTGAAGCCGTTTGCGATGCCTTGTTTTTGGATCTTGCCCATGGAATATTCGGTGTATCTCACTGCGATCGGAATTTCCTTGAATTTCAGCTTGTAGATATATATCTCTCTTATGACTTGGCTGTCATATTCATAGCGGTCGGCTTTTGTGTTGATAACCTGGGCCGCGTGTCTTGAATATGCCCGAAAGCCAGATTGGCTGTCAGTTACCCAAAGTCCGAACAAATACCATGTGAAGAAATTTCCAATCTTGTTGGCAAAGATTTTGTGCCATGGCATGCCCTTGGGATCCAAAAGCCGTGTTCCAAGCACTACATCGCATTCTTTGTCCACTATCGGAGATATCAGCTTTTGTATGTTTTCCGGATCATGCTGGCCGTCTCCGTCCATGGTAACAATAATGTCAGCTCCGAGCAATTTGGCAGCCTCAATTCCGGTTTTTGTCGCGGCTCCCTTGCCTCTGTTGATCTTGTGTCTGAGCGCTATGATTCCGGCTTTTCTGGCCTTTTGAAAAGTATTATCAGTGCTCCCGTCATCAACAATCACGATATTTTCGTAGCCTGCGCCACGAACCTCGTTTATGACAGCTTGAATAACACTTTCTTCATTGAAAGCGGGAATAACGACAAAAATCCTGCTTTTTTCCACGCTATCCATACTATTTAATATAGGGCAATGAAGTGACATTTGCAAATCTTACGCTTCCTGGTAAAATAGCAATATGAGCAGGAAAATACAAGCCAATTTCTTTTTTTATTTTTTCTTTACCCGTCCAAAGAGGTTGGTTTTTCTGAGTAAAAAATAGACAAGAGATTTCGGAAAAAGCACCAGCCTCAGAAGGCTGGTTTTTTAGTTATTTAAAAACAAATAAGCATACGCATAAGGAGAGAAATATGGAAAAATCGGAGATTTCTTCAGAAAGTATTGCGAGATTGGCGACAGTGTGCGAAAAATGCGGCGGTATCTTGCCAAAAAAAGATTATAGAGGAGGAAGCTACTACTATTGCGAAAACTGCCGCGGTGCTTCCAGGGGAGTTTTAGTGGCAATGTCGAAGTCGGGAGAAGCGTCAAAAGTTTCTGCAGAGGCAATCATAAGTTTCCTCTCAAAAAAGGCTGCGAGGGCTGCTGAAGTTGCATAGTGTCGAAATCTTACAATTTGCGTTTACAATCAACAAAAGAAAGGATGTGATGATCAATTTTCGGGCGGAGTTTAAACTTAAACTTCGCCTATTTTTATTGGACAAGCAAGCGCCGAATTGATAATATGAAAATAATATTTATATAAAAAACTTCTTAAATTAAGGCAAATTTATGATGCAATCAAAGCTTTTCACAAAAACACGCAAGGAGGCTCCAAAAGACGAGGTGAGCATGAATGCCCAGCTCCTGATTCGCGCAGGGTTCATAAACAAGGAAATGGCGGGAGTTTATGATATCTTGCCTTTGGGACTTAAAGTAATCAACAAGATTTCCGATATTGTCAGAGATGAAATGAACAAAATCGGCGGTATTGAGATGAAGACTTCGGTTTTGCAAAACAAGGAGGTCTGGGAAAAATCCGGCCGTTGGAATGATGACGTGGTGGATAATTGGTTTAAGACTGAACTAAAAAACGGCAGTGAAGCGGGACTTTCATTTACCAACGAAGAAGCTTATTCAAGCATCTTGAAGCAATATATAAGTTCGTATAAAGATCTGCCGGTTTATCCCTATGATTTTAAGGAAATCTTCCGCAACGAAACCAGAAGCAAATCGGGGATTTTGCGTGGACGCGAATTTTATTGGAAAGCGTTGTATTCTTTCTCCAAGGACGAAGCCGAGCATAATATTTTTTATGAAAAAGCCAAAGCAGCCTATCAAAAAATTTATGAGCGTGTCGGCATAGGACATTTGACGTATCTTACCTTTGCTTCGGGCGGTACTTTTTCGAAATTTTCTCATGAATTCCAAACCATTTGCGATTCCGGGGAAGATACAATTTTTATTGACGAAAATAAAAAAATTGCAGTCAACAAGGAAGTATTTACCGACGAAGTGCTTGAAGATTTGGAGCTTGAAAAAAACAAGCTGATTGAAAAGAAGGCGATAGAAGTCGGCAATATCTTTACTTTGGGAACGAAATTTTCCAAGCCGTTCGATCTGAAGTACAAAGACGAAAAAGGCGAAGAACAATTGGTTTTTATGGGAAGCTACGGTATCGGCATAAGCCGGCTTATGGGGGCAATCGTGGAAGTTTTTCATGACGAGAAGGGGATTGTGTGGCCTGAATCGGTTGCTCCATTTCAGGTTCATCTTTTGAGTTTGGGTGAGGACGGGCAAGCTCAAAAGATTTATGATGAGCTTGAGAAGAAAGGAATTGAAGTGCTTTTTGACGATCGAGATGTAAGCGCGGGAGAAAAATTTGCAGACAGTGATCTTATCGGAATTCCGCTCCGCGTTGTTGTCAGCAAAAAATCTCTGGCAGCCGGCGGTGTAGAAATCAAAAAGCGAAACGAATCCGAAAGTAAAGTTGTTTCAATTGAGGAGTTTATAAAACAAATAAAATAAATTTAATATTCTTGCGGAAGAAAAACTATTCTCGAATTCTCGAGAATTAGAGAATAAATTCACATTGATGTTTAGTTTTTAATTATATAATTAGACAATTTTTAGTAACTTGTATAAACATTCCAACATTCTTAAGAATATGTAAATAATTTTTATTGATATATTAAATAAACAAGGGGGTGCAAATGTGATGTTGGTTAAAAAAAGAAGAATAGCGTCAGTCGCAAAAATTAAAAAAGCAAAATCCCCAAGGCAGATCGAGAGACATATTAAGGGTGTTGCAAATCACAGAAGGATTGAAATACTTTTTCTTATTTCAGAAAACAAGGGGATTGATGTCGAAAGTATTTCCAGAAATTTGCGCTGCAATTTTAAGACGACGTCTGTGCACCTCTCACGCTTGGCACAAGCAGGACTTGTTAGAAAAAATTATAGGGGACGTACGGTTACGCATGAGCTGTCTCCGTACGGCTGGACATTTTGTAAATTCCTGAAAACATTCCAACATTCTTAAGAATGTGTAAATGATTTATATTGATATAAGATATATATTTTTATAAAATTTGAACAAAAATAAAAATTTAGATAATTATTAAGTTGAGAGTGATTGCTGATTTTTGTTTGATGCTTGCTTGATTGGCCGTGCAAATCATGATATTTAAAAGGGATTGTAGCGTATTAATTAACAGCTGAAGAAAAATTTATGAACACGTTATTAATAATTGCTTTGATACTTATTGTCTTGGGAGTAATCGGAAGCATTGTTCCGGCAATGCCGGGGCCGATCCTGAGCTTTATCGGGCTTGTTCTTTTGTATTTCGGAAAATCAGGATCCATTTCCGCGTTTTCCCTTGCGCTATTTGGAGGAACAGTCGCCCTGTTGACTTTTATGGTATATATCGCGCCCATATTGGGCGCCAAATTTTCCGGCGCTTCCAAAAAAGGACTCGCCGGAGCCATTTTGGGAGGCCTGGCTGGAATAATTTTTTTGCCTCCGCTTGGAATTTTTATCGGAGCTTTTCTTGGAGCTCTTCTGGGAGAAATGATGGATGGAAAAGATTTTCTGAAAGCGCTAAAAGCGGGAATCGGAACCATTCTGGGAAGTTTTTCGATGATAGTCCTGCAGGTTGCCTTTTCTTTGTTTGTGGCAATATACTTTTTTATCAAGCTTTTAAGCTGACATCGGTAGCAGGCAAGAAATTATGGAATTACGTAATTTATTACGTAAAATTTTACGTAATAAATTACTCACCTCGGCATGGAAATAGTTTTGAGTAAATATGCCGGATTTTGCGAGGGAGTTGCAAGGGCATATGACATGATTGAAAAAATTGCGAAAGATCCTTCGGCCAAGAGGCCTATTTTTGTGCTGGGCTCACTCGTTCACAATTCTGATGTGGTTGCCAAAATCGAATCCATGGGCGTAAAAAAAATAAGCGTTGAAAATGATCTTATCAAGTCGCTTGAAAAATATCCCGAAAGGATTGGCACACTTGTCATTACGGCGCATGGTATCGGTCCGGAAATATACGGTTGGGCAAAGGGCAGAGGAACAAATATTGCCGATACAACGTGTCCGAAGGTTATCAAAGTCCAGAAGCTTGCCGAAATTTTTTCAAAAAAGGGCCGCCAGATTGTTATTGTCGGCGAAAAAAATCATAAGGAAGTGCGCGGGATATATGAATGGGCGGGAGAGAAGGCATTTTTTGTCGAGACGGACGAGGATCTTGATGGTCTTGGTCTTGACGGCGGCAAAAAAATTGCCGTCATTTCACAAACCACCCAGAACAGGGATTTTTTTAAAAGAGTCGCCGAGAAACTCTCGGAAAAATATCCGAATGTTGAAGTTATCGACACGATCTGTCAGGCGACGCACCACAGGCAAGCGGAAATAAAAAAACTCGCAGAGGAATGCGACGTTGCGGTCGTCATAGGATCTCCGGAAAGCGCCAATTCGACAAGACTTTGGGAAATTGCCAAAGAAATAAATCCAAAGTCATATTTTATCCAGCGGGCGGAGGAAATTGAAAGGGAATGGTTTAGGGAATGCGAAAAGGTTGCTGTTACTGCGGGAGCAAGCACGCCGGGATGGGTTATAGACGAAGTTATTCTCCGTCTTAGGTCAATGGATGAAAGTTGAAAATTTGCCAAATTTATCGAGCCTTTGGAGCATATCGAATCTTTCATTTGGCAAATTTCAGATTGGGGACCCGAAGAACTTTCAAGGTTGCTTTTTCCCTTATATACGCTATACTTTAAATGTTTATAATACTAAAGAAACATAGGTGATATGGCCAAGATAATGCTCGTCGAAGATGATCCGATGATTTCGGAAATCTTTAAGAAAAAATTTGAAGCCGAAGGTTTTGATGTTGCTATGGTTGCAAACGGCAGAGATGTGCTGAAACTGGCGGCCAGCGAGAAGTTTGACCTTATTCTTCTTGACATGGTCCTTCCGGAGATGAGCGGCATAGAGGTTCTTAAAGAACTTAAGAATCGCGAAAAATACGGCGAGGACATCAAAGTCATTGTTCTTAGCAATTTGGATAAAACTGAAAATGAAAAAGAAGCCAGAGAGAACGGAGCTGACGGATATATCGAAAAATCCCACTACAATACTTCCGAACTGGTCGCGCACGTCAAGCGTCTTTTGAATGAGTTTGAAGAACAGAAAAGAAACAGAGAACGTTTGTCGGGAAAAGTGCAGGCCGGCGGCAACAATAAAAGGATATTGCTTATTGAGGATGAGGAGATTTTTCTTGAGATATTCGGCAAGAAACTTGAAGACGAGGGGTATATTGTCGAATACGCCAATGATGGAGCGAGCGGAAGCAAGATGGCAATGGAAAGGCAATACGATCTTATTATTACGGACGCGGTTATGCCTGCGGCAGGGGGAGATGAAATCGTAAGGCGCATCAAGCTTGATGACAAGACCAAGGATATTCCGATAATTGTGCTCTCTGCTTCCTTGGATGAAGAAGAGAAAAAAATGTTTGAAGGGCTGGAAGTGCGTGAATTTTTTGAAAAAACCAAGATTGTGCCGAGTGATTTGGCGAGAAAAGTAAACAAGATACTCCAATAGCGTGATCTAGCTTGTGAAAAACAATCAAATTTAATAAAATTTATTCGAATCATCAATTGCCTGTCCGCAAGCGTTATATGATATCGATGCAGGATGATAGGTTCGATATGTTTTTAGATTAAAGCCATAAATTATGAAACGAACAAGAATAATTGATGCTCCGAAGTTTGTCGGAAAGCAAGTAAAAATTGCAGGCTGGGTAAACATCAGGCGCGACCATGGCAAGCTTATTTTTATCGATTTGCGTGATGCAACCGGGATCATCCAGACAGTGATTCTGCCGAACCATGACGAAGCTTATGAAGCTGCAAAGGGTTTGCGGAGTGAATATATCATTGAAATGGAAGGCATAGTAAAAAAGCGTCCTGGGGAGTCAAAAAATGAGAAAATGTCAACAGGCGACGTCGAAATCGAAGCCGACGTTATCAAGGTCATATCAAAACCCGAAGTTGAATCACCGGTTGATATTTCAGAAGAAAATCTAAATATACACCTTAGCACCTTACTTGATTATCGTTCGCTTACCTTGCGCAATGAAAAAATAAAGGCAATATTCAGGGTTTACGGGGATGTTTTGAAATCTTTTGGAGATATTATGAGAGACAGCGGGTTTCAAGAAATAAAAACGCCAAAAATTGTCAATGCGGCTACTGAAGGCGGAGCCAATTTTTTCAAGATAAAATATTTCGATCGTGACGCATATCTTGCACAAAGTCCGCAATTCTATAAGCAGGCGGGAGTGGGAATTTTTGAAAGAGTTTTCGAGATCGGATCCGTTTTTCGTGCAGAACCGCATTATACGACACGTCACGTGAACGAATATATAGGAATGGATGCTGAGATGGGTTTCATTGATAATTTCAGCGATGTCATGGACGCGCTTGAATCTGTCATTTGGCACATGATGAAATCAGTAGAAAACAACTGCAAACAAGATTTGTTGAGATATGGTGCGGAGGTGCCGAAAAAGAAGGCTATACCGAGGATAAAATTGAGTGAAGCTTTGGAAATTTTAAAAAAAGAGTATGGTAAGGAAGTTGAAAACGAAGATATTGATCCGGAGAGTGAGCGCTTGATTTGCCAGTGGGCAAAAGAAAAGCATGGATCCGATTTTGTCTTTCTGACACACTATCCTGGGCATTCGCGTCCGTTCTATACTATGCCGAGCGCTGATGGCAAATATACGGAGACATTTGATCTGATTTTCCGCGGAATTGAAATTGCAACAGGAGGGCAGCGCATACATAATTATGAGCAGCTTGTCGCCAGCATGAAAAAATTCGGGCTGAAACCCGAAACTTTCAAAGATTATCTCGACATTTTTCGTTGGGGAATGCCTCCGCATGGAGGATGGGGGCTTGGCAGCGAACGCATTGTGCAGCAATTGTTGGGCCTCAAAAGCATAAAGGAGGCGGTTTTGTTTCCAAGGGATGTGAAAAGGTTGAATCCGTAAATTAATAACCGCGAATTCCTATGGAAACTTCAGACGAATATTTTTCTGTCGAGAAAATAGCGTGCTATATCGGCGCGAAGGTGAGTGTGACGGGGATTGTCAGCGGCATCAGGAATCAAGGAGGACTTCTTTTTATTGATATTGAAAGTGGCGGATGTCTGATCCAAGCTCTTGTGATACCGGACAATTCGGTCGCATATGCCATGTCTCAGAAAATTGAAAAAGGATATGTGGTCGAAGTGAAGGGGATGATCAGGGAATGTCCGGCGAGCATCAAGGAAGACGGTGATCCAAATAAAGTCGAAGTGGAGGTGGAAAGTTTGGCGATCGTTTCCGCTCGAAAAGAAAACAAAAACCGGCAAAAAACTTTGCTGGCACAATCGGCAAAATTAATGAAAATAAAAAATAAAAAATGATTGACAAAATCATGACAAGTGAATCAAGAAAGCACATAGAGCGTGCCGATGAAAAGAAACTCGGTATCCTAAGTATCGTTACATTTTTGTTTGGATTTGCCGGAGCACTTCTTTCTTATGTGCTTTCCGATTATTTCATGACATCGCTCGGATATTCAAATGTGAGCTTATTCTATTTTTCCGCTTATGCAGCTTCTCTTGTGATGATACTCAACCTTCACAGGTTCATGAACAAATTTGGAAGGTCGACAATATTTTTTGTTTTTTACTTCTTGCAGATATGCTTCGTGGCATTTCTGACTCTCGTTGAGCCGTCCATTTCGGGAGCGATTATTTTGGTATGCTATATAATTTCGATGACTCTATCTTGGGCGTCTCTGGATGTCATAGTTGAATCATATTCGGAAGACAAAAAATCGGGCCGGATAAGGGGATTGCATCTTACAATCATGAATATAGGGATTTTTTTGGGGCCTTTTGTATCGACGAGAATTCTTACTCACTATGATTTCAAAGGTCTGTTTTTTGCGGCAATGTTGGTGCATATGGGGATATTTTTGTTTATGCTCGTAAAACTTCGGCGGATCAATAACAGCAAATTTGAACAAAAAATCACCGTCAGGGACTTGTTTAAGAAAATACTGGTAAACAGAAATGTAATGAAAATTTATTCGATTGCGTTGCTTTTGGATTTCTTTTATGCCCTTACGGTGATCTATGTGCCTCTTTTTCTGCTTGACAACGGATTTTCATGGGACAGGATCGGAATAATTTTTACGATAATGCTCATACCGTTTATAATTCTTCAATATCCGCTCGGACTTCTGGCGGACAAAAAATACGGGGAAAAGGAGATGCTCATAATGGGAATAATTATTATGGGAATTTCATCCGCGTGCATTTTTTTTATCACAAGTAAGGAGATCTGGGTATGGGGCACAATACTTTTTATAACAAGAATCGGAGCTGCAATAATTGAAATTATGCGCGATTCTTATTTTTATAAAAAGATTGACGCAAGAGATGTTGACATAATAGGATTTTTCAGGACAGCGGGATCAGTTGGATATATCTTGGCCGCGGCAACTTCAGCGGTGTTGCTTTTAGTGCTACCTATGAAATATGTCTTTCTGCTACTGGCCGGAGTTGTCCTGTGCGGGCTGTATCCTGCGATAAAGCTTGTTGACAACAAATGTGAAGCTGAAATGAAAAAGCGAACCAAGAAAATATCTTATGGCTTATCAAATTAAAATTGAACAATTTGAAGGTCCGCTCGATCTTCTTCTGCATCTTACGGAGCAAGAAAAACTTGATATAACAAGGGTAAGTTTGGCTCAGATTGCCGACCAGTATCTTGAGTATATCGGAAAAGCGGAAAACATCACTTTGGAGCATCTTGCCGATTTTTTGTCGGTAGCGTCTAAGCTTATTCTTATCAAGTCGAAAGCGTTGCTTCCAATGCTTGAATTTACGGAAGAAGAGGAGGAGGAAATACGTGACTTGGAGCAGCAGCTCGCCGAGTACAAAAAATTCAAGGAAACTGCAAAGAAACTGGCCGGAGTCTATGATTCTACGTTAAGAAACTTTACGCGGGAAGGATTTTTCGGATTAAGGACAATCTTCTGTCCTCCTGAAAAAGTGGCGGCTTCGGATCTGGCGAAGACGTTCTCAAGGATTTTGGGGGAGATTCCGCTCGTTGAGAAGCTTGAGGAAGAAATGGTCAAGGAGGTGCTGAGACTTGAAGACAAAATCACGCATCTTCAGGAATATCTTAAAGAAAAAATTCAAAGCTCATTTTCGGAGGTGGTATCGAGTGTAAAAGATAAAATAGAGGTAGTGGTTTCTTTTTTGGCCATGCTGGAGCTGGTGAAACAAAGAGTTATTCATGTCGAGCAAAAAGGACTGTTCAGTGAAATACATTTGAAGCACAAAGAAAATGTTGTTATAGATGATGCAAGCCGCTAACAGCGGAACGGTTACGGGTCATCGGTATTAGAAAAATATAAGTATCCCGATTTATGGCTAGCGGATAAATCTAGGTCAATCATTTTTGTTACTAGAATTAATCTAAATTTATGGAACAGGAAAAATTATTATCGGCGATTGAAAGCATTCTTTTTATCAGCGGTGAACCGATTAAAAAATCAAAGCTCGTGAAAATTTTTTCAGGACAGGCAAAGACTGAAGATGTTGAGAAAGGAATTGACGCTCTTTCTGAAAAATACGCGGGTTCCGCAAGCGGACTTGTTCTGCTCAGAAAAGGGGAGGAAGTTCAGCTAGCTTCCAAAGCTGAGAATTCTCAATATGTTGAAAAGATGGTAAAAAGCGAACTTCAGGATTCTTTGTCGAATGCCGCGATGGAAGTTGTTTCAATCATCGCCTATCGCGGACCGATTTCAAAAACCGAAATAGAATCGATCAGAGGGGTAAACTGTTCCTACACGCTTCGCAATCTATTGTTAAGGGGATTGATTGAAAGAAGCGATAATCCACGTGACGGCAGGGGCTATGTCTATTCCATTACATTTGAATTTCTGAAAAAACTCGGCGTGGAAGACGTGAAAAAACTTCCGGATCATGATATACTGTCAAAAGACGAAAGAATCAACTCTATCACAAACGTGGACCTGGAGGTTGCGGAGTGAATTTGATAGTGATCTCAACTGTGCTAAAAGAAAGAATTGTCATAAATAATAAGGAAAAGTAACCAAAGTTATATTATGGGAATAGGGGCGACCATTTTAATGATAGTCTTGTTTCCGCTTAATTCTGTTTTGCTGGCACATGAAATTGTGGGGAACCAAAGTCATGTGCAGGCGGAAGTAGACAGAGAAGAAAACAGCATACAGGGTATCGTCAAAGGAATCGAGAACAAGAAGAAAGAAGAAAGACCGAAGCCCAAAGCTCAGGCGGTTGATGATCCGATTTTCCAGCCCGTACGGAAAGAAGGCGTCAAAGATCTGGCGGTTCCGGGTGCGCACGCTTCAGTAGTTATAGATGCCGATAGCGGGACGATATTGCACTATGATGAGGGGAGAACAAAGCGTCAAGTTGCGTCATTGACAAAACTGATGACGGCTGTTTTGGTGGTGGAAAAAATTAAAGATTTGAAAGAGATAGTAACGGTGGATGAGGAGGCAGTATATGTCGAAGGTACAAAAATAGGCTGCCCGAGAAGCGGATATTGTGTTAGCCAAAGATTGAGAGTGGGCGAAAAGATTTCTGCGGAAAATCTTCTTCAAGCTATGCTTATGAACAGTGCAAATGATGCCGCGGTAGCTTTAAGCAAGCACGTTTCCGGTTCACAGGAAGAGTTTGTTGAAATGATGAACAAGAAAGCTAAAGATCTCGGACTTAAAGACACCAGTTTTTGCACCGCTTCAGGGCTGGAAATCGAAGGGCACGAATCGGAATGTTATTCCACAGCATACGATATTGCGAGGATCGCCGCATATTCAATGAGGCATGACGTGATTTGGGAAATGTTGAGAACACCGAGCAACTTGCAAATTTTATCGGCAGACGGCAAGTTGGTCCATACAATTATAAATACTGACCTTGCTCTTGATAAGGTACCCAATTTGATAGGCGGAAAAACCGGATTTACTCCACTTGCCGGATATTCTCTTTTGATGGCTGCTTCGGATCCTATGGAGAAAAAACATCGTATAGTGGCAGTAGTGCTTGATGACAGGACCAGATGGCAAGACATCAAACTGATGATTGATTGGGCATTCAGTTCATATGTATGGAAATGATCGTGATTCTTGATTGTGAATAGAATTTGCGTGAAAGTGTAAAAATCAATAAACGAAAACGGAAGGAATACAATATATTAGTAAACCAAAGCGATAACGGATGCGCATTCATGCGATCCGCAAATTGCAGAGAAATTCATGCAGCTTGCTCAGATTCAGACAATTCCTGAAATAATGAATGTGCTGAAAGTTCTCTCGACGGGATTTTTGGCTTTTTTGCTTGCTTTTGCGATAACGCCGCTTTGGACGCATCTTCTTTATAAATATAAAATGGGGATAAAAATCAAAGAAACAGACGTTAATGGAGAGAAGTTGACTTTCGTGAACAAGCTTCATGCGAATAAAGCCGGAACTCCAACCATGGGAGGAGTGATTATTTGGGTTTCGATCTTACTTTTGGCGCTTGCTTCACATTTCATTTTTCCGTGGATTGCCAAAGTAACTGACACCCATTTTATTGCCAGACTTGATTTTTTCAGTCGGTCGCAGGTGTGGCTTCCTTTATTTGCGCTGATATTCGCAGGAACGTTGGGATTTTTTGATGATATTATGAGCGTTAAGGGATGGGGAAGCAATAAAGGCGGCGGAATGAGATTCGCAATGAGGTTCGGCTGGCTTGTTATCATGGCTGTCGCTGGCGCATGGTGGTTTTATTACAAGCTTGGGTGGGATAGGCTGCATATACCGGCAGTCGGAGATTTTGACATAGGATTATGGTATGTGCCTCTTTTTGTTTTTATAATTTTATTTACTGCAATATCCTCGAATGAAACAGACGGGCTTGACGGACTCAATGGTGGAGTTTTGCTTATGGCCTTTTCTTCTTTTGCCGTCATTGCGTTCATGCAGAACAAGATAGATTTGTCTGCTTTTTGCTGCGCGACCGCCGGAGCGACGCTTGCGTTCCTTTGGTTTAATATCCCCCCAGCTCGTTTTTTCATGGGTGACACGGGTGCGGTTTCGCTGGGAGCAACTCTTGGTGTTGTTGCAATGCTTACCAATTCAGCCATTGTGCTGTTCATGATAGTGTTTGTATATATTTTGGAGTCATCAAGCGCGGCGATTCAGCTTGCAAGCAAAAAATTATTTAAAAAGAAAGTTTTTTTGGCCGCGCCTTTTCATCATCACCTTGAAGCCAAAGGATGGCCGGAATCGAAAATAGTAATGAGAACATGGATTTTCACGATGATTGTCTCTCTTCTCGGTGTTATCATAGCGATTTTTGGAATGGGAAAATTTCATCAGTAATTTTTAGTTGCAGACAGTGAAGGACATGCTCCAAAAATTGTTGGATCTGTCAGTTACTGCTCGCTGCTTTTCAAATGGAAATAAAAAAACTGCAGGACGCTGAACTGAACGGCAAAAAAGTATTCTTAAGAGTGGATTTCAATGTTGCTGTCGAAAACGGGCAAGCTAAAGAAAAGTTTAAGATTGAAGTCTGCAAAGACACAGTTGAATATCTTCTTGAAAAAGGCGCCAAGGTTGCGCTTGTTTCCCACTTAGGAAGGCCTGAAGGAAAAAAGGATAAAAATCTTTCGCTCAGACAGCTTCAGGATGAGGTTTCGGAAATTTTCGGCAAGAGAGTTATGTTTATTTCCGACTGTATAGGCGACACTGTGAAAGAATCTTTGGGCAATCAGTCTACCGAAGAAATCCTCCTGCTCGAGAACGTGCGTTTTTATGCCGAAGAAGAAAAAAACGATCCAGAGTTTGCAAAAAAATTGGCGGAAAACTTTGATGTTTTTGTTAATGACGCTTTCAGCGTGTGTCACCGCAATCAGGCTTCCGTCACCGGAGTTGCGGAATATTTGCCGAGCTATGCCGGCTTGAGACTCCAAAAAGAGGTGGAAGAAATGGAAAAAATTAGGAATGACTTTGCAAGGCCGGCTGTTGCAATAATCGGAGGCGCAAAAATAGAGACGAAGCTTCCGGTGATCAAATTCTTTGAAGAAAAGTATGACAATGTGCTGGTCGGCGGGAAAATTGCGAATGAGGCATTGGATCAGAAGATCCCTTTCGGGGAAAAGGTTATGCTTCCTTCGGATTTTATTGATGATCGTTTGGATATCGGGCCTGAAACTCTCGAACGATTCAAAAATATTCTGAATTCAGCCGCAACGATAGTCTGGAACGGACCGACAGGTAAATTTGAAGATGAAAAATATTCTAGAAGCACCAATGAAATTCTCAGCGCCATTCTTGCAAGTAGCGCACATACAGTTGTAGGGGGAGGAGAAACAATCGAAGTGCTTGAAAAGAATGAAGCTGTCGATAAGATTGGATTTGTTTCAACCGGTGGAGGAGCAATGCTTGAATATCTTGGAGGAAATCAGATACCGGGAATTGAAAAACTGAACCTGATCGAAGAAATGCCTTCGACGGAAATTTCCAATTAGATTCAAAATTCTTATTGTGGTATAATTTTAACCAGAAACAAACACTAACTGGTTTTAGAATAAGCAACAAGTATGAATAATCCTCAATTGTCAGAGGTCGAATTTGGAAAGCCTGAAGAAACAATGCCTCTCTACGAAATGAGAAAAGCCGATAGAAGGTCTTTGGTTGGCCTGTATTTTTCCCAAGTCTTGCTATATGTAGGTTTTTTGCTGATTTTGCTGAATAATTTGGGAATACTGGAGCCCGACAGTTATTTTGGAGCGATGAATTGGCTTACTATAGCCGTTTTTTCGATCGGTGTGATCATAAATTTCTTCTCTATTCCATGGCTGTATCTGTCGAGTTTTAAGAATTTTAAAAACGAAAACGATTTTTGGGACAAAGAAATTTTTTGGGTTCTGCCATTGTTCTTTTTCGGGACATTTTTTCTCTACGAAAGCCGTGTGAATAATTCATTCTTTTTTTTCATAATGTCTCTTTTGGTTATAGCGATTGTTCATGTTTTTTCCAGCTATTGTGCATATAAAATTAAGCAAAAGCATAAGCATGATCTGGAACGCCATTATCAATATTCGATGTCGTTGAAATACCTGTCAGCCTATTATGTCTTGCTTGTGGTGCTTCTGATTTTCTACAATCCATTGCAGCATATGTTCACTTGGATTCGTACGAATATATAAACGTTAATGTAAAAACAAAAATGTCTAAAATAGAAAAAATTCGTGGGCGCGAAATTCTTGATTCAAGAGGCAATCCTACTGTCGAAGTCGAGGTCGTTTTGAGCAGTGGCGCGACCGGAATTGCCGCCGTTCCTTCCGGAGCTTCAACGGGGAAATTTGAGGCTTTGGAACTGCGCGATGGCGATCCTAAGCGTTATGGAGGATTGGGGGTTCTTAAGGCGGTGAAAAACGTTAACACGAAAATTTTCGACGCGCTGAAAGGCAAAAATGCAGAAAATCAGGCCTTGATAGACGAAACGATGCTTGATCTGGATGGCAGTGAAAACAAATCAAACCTGGGAGCCAATGCGATACTTGGAGTTTCATTGGCTGTCTGCAGGGCTGTTGCCAATGAAAAAGGTGTTCCTTTATATAAATATATAAATGAACTTTTTGATTACAAATCTAAACCAAAACTGCCAATTCCAATGTTTAATGTGCTTAATGGCGGCAAGCACAGTGACAGCGGTCTAAGTGTGCAGGAATTCAAAATTATCCCAACCGGTATCAAGGGATTTTCGGAGCAGCTTAGGGCGGGCAGTGAGATTTTTCATTCGCTGAAAAAGATTCTGGAAAGTATGCGCCAAAGCACTGGAGTCGGAGATGAGGGAGGTTTTTCCCCAAAGCTAGAAAGCAACACGCAAGCGCTCGAACTCATTAACCAGGCAATAAAGGAAAGCGGGTATGAACTAGGAAGCCAGATAAATCTTGGTATAGATGTGGCTGCCAATTCTTTTTATAACGAAGAAGACAAACACTATATTCTGAAGCCGGAGGGTGCGCATCTCGAGAAAGAGCATTTAGTCGCGATGTATAAGGACTGGATAGACAGATTTCATTTGGTTTCAATTGAAGACGGATTGATTGAAGATGATTGGAAAGGCTGGGCTTTTATGACTGAAAAAATAGGGGGCAAGCCAATTTGGAAAGCCATTTCGAAAAATGTTTTAAATGAAAATCTTCTTATCGGTGATGATCTTCTTGTGACTAATGTCAAAAGGTTAGAAAGGGCTATAAAAGAAAAGGCTTGCAACTCTGTTTTGATAAAAGTCAATCAGATAGGCAGCCTTACGGAGACTTTCGAGTGTATACGTCTTGCAAAAAGACACAAGATGAAAATCATGGTTTCTCACCGAAGCGGGGAAACAACCGATGATTTTATTGCCGATTTGGCTGTCGGAACGGCGGCGGAATTCATTAAATCAGGTTCGCTTTCAAGAGGCGAAAGGCTGTGTAAATATAACAGGCTCATGAAAATAGAAGACGAAATGAAATCCTGAGACATTTTAATCGCATTTGAATAAATTCGAACATAATCAGTTAAAAATTCCAATTTATGTCAAAGGTACTATGTATCGGTTCCGTTACAAAAGATATTTTTTTTCCGACCAGACAGGGAATTGTTTCAGATACTCCCGAAGATCTTTTGTCGCAAAGAAAAATAAGTTTTGAGTTGGGAGCGAAGTATCACATAGAGAATATGTGCGAAACGCTCGGAGGCTGTCCTGTAAACGTGGCCTGCGGCCTTGTTAAACTGGGAATAAGCGCCAGTTGTTATGCGCCTGTAGGAAGCGATAGTACGGCGGAATGGGCGCAAAAAGTGCTAATGTATATGGGTGTCGATGTGGGATTATTCAAGATTATTCCAAATGTGCTGAGCGATCTCTCCGCTATAGTCGTTGATGAAAAAACCGGAGACAGGGTTATTTTTTCCAGCCATACCGCAAGTGAAAAATTCGATATTGACAAGAATTATATCAAAGATGCGGAGTGGATATTTATCGGTGACTTGAGCGGCAAATGGGAAAGTAATCTGGAAACTATTGTTGCGGCGGCAGAAGAAAAAAAAATACCCTTTGCTTTTAATCCCCGGGGAAAATCAATTGGAGAAAATGTGCAAAAAATTGTTTGGGCGATATCCTTGTGCAAGATACTTTTCGTAAATAAAGATGAGGCCATTGAAATAGTGTCTTTGGCGAAGAAAGACAATTCCATCAATGAAGAATTAATCAATGATGAAAAATATTTGGCCGAAGAACTTAAAGATATGGGAGCTGGAGTGGTTGTTATAACCGATGGAATCAGGGGTGCATGGGGTTGTGATGGAGAAAAGGTTTTGCATGCTGGAGCGCTTGTTCGGAAAGCGGTTGATTCAACGGGAGCAGGAGACGCTTTTGCCAGCGGGTTTTTTGCGTCTTTTCTCAAAGGGAACGATTTGGGAACATGTTTGAAATGGGGGATTGCCAACAGCAGCAGCAGCGTCACAGAATATGGCGGGCAGCGCGGTTTGCTGGCGCAGGGTGATATAGAAAATGTGATGCAGGACATCGAACTGAAAGAAATATAAAATTGACGATTTTATTTCTCATATTTTGAATCAATCAAAATTATGGGTATTTTTTCCAAAATTCTTCCTGGCGGCGGTGAAGAAAGCTATTTGGCGCTAGATGTGGGCACGGAAGTTGTCAAAGCGCTGGTTTTCAATGTGAATAAGAATGAAAAAAGAGGCGTGGTGATAGGTGTCGGAAGAAAAAGACAAAAAAGAGGAAACATGCAGAGTGGGGCCGTGTCGGATATATCCGGAGTGATTGAAACATGCCAGCTGGCCGTCAATAAGGCGCTCGAAAATGCCAAGGTGAAAAAAGTCAAAAAAGCGATCGTCGGGATAGCGGGAGAACTTGTTAAGGGAACAACGACAACGGTGCATTATGAACGAGGAAATTCCGATGCTCGCATAGATTTTCCCGAGCTTAAAAATATTATCCAGAAAGTGCAGATGAAAGCTTACGAAAGGATACAGGATCAGATTTCATGGGAGACGGGGCAAAATGTTGATGTTAAGCTCATAAACGCAGCAATCGTAGATGTCAGGATTGACGGATATCAGGTGACCAATCCGATTGGCTTTCAAGGAAAAGATGTTTCTATAAGTATTTTCAACGCCTATGCTCCCATAATCCATTTGGGCGCGCTTCAAACAATTGCGGATGAACTAAAAGTGGATCTTTTGAGTATAGCTGCGGAACCTTATGCGGTTGCCAGAAGCGTGGATTACGAGGACGTTCTTGATTTCAGCGCCATATTTATAGATATCGGAGGAGGAACAACTGACATAGCAGTTGTCAGAAACGGCGGACTGGAAGGAACAAAAATGTTTGCTTTTGGCGGAAAGTCGTTTACGAAAAAACTTGCGCAGGAACTTAGAATTGATTTTGATGAAGCGGAGGCGTTGAAAATAAGATACTCGGAAGGAAAACTCGGAAGCGACATAAGCCTGAAGGTTGAGCAGATCCTGCAGAGCGATTGCGCTGTCTGGCTGAGCGGCGTGGAATTGTCACTGGCGGAGTTTACCAGCTCAGATGTTCTTCCCTCGAAAATATTACTGTGCGGAGGAGGATCAGGTTTGCCTGGCATAAAAAAGGCGCTTATGTCCAGGGAATGGACAAGCAATCTGCCGTTTGCCAAAACAATTTCAGTCGGCTTTATGCAGCCGCGTGACGTTGCGCGCATTTCCGACATGACAAATGAACTTACAAATCCGCAAGATGTGACACCGATGGGATTGGCGAATTTGGTCTTGGATGTGACGGGAGAAGAGAAGGTTATGTCAGGAATATTGAGAAGAGTCTTGCATACCATTCAGGATTAGAATGCAGCTCTCAAAAATAACGCTCAAATATATAAATTAAAGCTGAAAGCCTAAACAAATCAAGATTTGCGCTTTGAGTTTTAAACAAAAAATATGCACCAAACATTTTATATCGATATTGATGAAGAAATTTCGTCCGTGATCGACAAGTTGAAAAAATCGATGGCGGGTGAAAATTATTTCGTTGTGCCAAAAAGGGCGCTGTTCCTGCAGAGTATCGTTAATCTGAAGCTTCTCAAGCGGGAAGCAGACAAAATCGGAAAAAGAGTGACGATAGTGACGCAGGATAATATCGGTATCTCTATGGCCGAGCGGGCGGGAATTGATACAAGGTCAAGCATAGAGGGATTTGAACAGGATGTGAATCCCGGCGGCGTTTCGTATGAAGAAAGTGAATACGTGGAGGATGAAGGAACCGAAGGCGGTGTGGCTGATGACGAAACATTCTTTTCAAGCGAAGGCGTAAATAAAAGCAGCAGGCTCAATAGTGTGGGTACCGAGGATTATTATGATGAATCAACGGCAAAACCCAGCAGTATATACGATAAAAAACCACCGGTAAAAATCGAATCGTCACGACCTGAGACTCCCACAAGAAGACTTTTTGGAATCAATAAGTATAGCAGCGCCGCACCGGGCAATACAAATCAGCAATCTCGCGCGCGCCAAGTGATGGACGCAAGAAGATCTTCATATGCCGGAAGCAGAATGAAAGCTTCATCTGAAATTTCCAGAAGGAAGACTCAAAGCAAAAAACAACTGGATCCTTATAAAGAAAAGGCTTTGGAAAAAATATTTTTAAAAACCAGAGAAAACGATCAGCCAAAGCAGACTGTTAACGAAGAAAAAAGAGGGCTTGTCTGGAAATTTTCAATAACCTTTTGTGTCATTTGCGCGTTATCGTTGGCGGGAGTATTGGCCTATCTGTTCATTCCGAGCGCCAAAATAATCATAACACCTGACAATATCGAGAATCGGATAAATATAAACATAAGCGGAAGCGAATCTCCGGGCGCGGAATCCAAAATACCTATCCGTGTCATAAGCAATGAAGAAAGTGTTTCGCTGGAAGTCGAAATGCAGGGAAAGAATGTGACGGGCAAGAAAGCTGAAGGCAGTGTCACTATTTATAATGAATTCAGCAACGCTCCGCAGCCTCTTGTTGCTACAACAAGACTTGAAACATCGGACGGAAAAATATTCAGGATTGTGAAAGGTGTCACTGTGCCCGGCACCACATTGGTTGATGGAGAGATAAAACCAGGCGCCATTGAGGTTCAGGTTGTTGCCGACCAGCCCGGATCTGATTTCAACATAGATCCTTCAGAGTTTACGATACCGGGATTCAAAGATAGTCCGAAATATGAGAAATTCTATGCCAAATCAACCGAAGCAATGACAGGTGGAACGTCTGACGAAAATGCGAGCGGGCCCGCCAAAGTTACTCAGGCTGATATAGATAAAGCGAAGGAAAAAGTCAAAAAAGCCCTAGAAGAAAAAATTGCGGAAACCATCGCAAACGAACTGAGCGAGGATGAAATATCGCTTGAGGATGCTCGTGAGATAGAAGCGGCGAAAATATCAATTTCCGCAAGGGTCGGACAGGTTCTTTCCTCTTTCAATTGCTCGGGAACCGCGGCTTTCAAAGCGATTGTTTTTTCCGAAAGCGACATAAAAAAGGCAATTGAAAAATCCGTGAAAGGCAAGGATGATTCCGAATATGAATGGAAGGCGGCAAAAATTGAATATGCGACGGTTCAGCCTGATTTTGAAAAAAATATACTGGAGCTGAAAATACACGGGGAGGTTGCGGCCACGCCCGTCATTGATGCTGAGAAAATAAAACATGAGATTTTAGGAAAGAGAGCAGAGCAACTGGGAGACATATTGCGCAAATATTCTTCCATTAAGAATGTTAATGTGGAATTTCAGCCTGTGTTCATATCAAGAGTTCCGCAATATAGCAAGAGAGTAAATGTTGAAATCGTCCCGGTTGACTAAATGAAATTGCAAGATAAAATAGAGGTTTCTATAAAGCCTCTATTTTTATATAGTTTGCTTTCAGTTTGTTTTGTATTAGCAGAGATAAGGCGGAGAAGAACTTAGTACGTAAAATATTACGTAATATTTTACGTACTAAAAAATCCATCATGTTGCATGGTTTAAGCGATTGGAGAAGGAATTTATTAATAGTTCTATTGCGCTATTGACAAGTCTTGGCTATTTTGTTAGGATAAATACACGTTAAAAAACAGCATAAAATATCCAGATAGAGGCAAAAACTGTTTGAATTCACGAATTAGGACAGAGCTCTGGAAACATCCTCTATTTTTATGTTGTAAAAAAGAATGGGAAAAAATGCTCCAAAACAGGAGAAAGAAATTATAAAATTTGAAGGGGTAATAGTGGAAACACTCCCAAGCACCACTTTTAAGGTGAGGTTGGACAATGGCCACGAGGTTCTTGCCCATATTTCAGGGAGAATGAGGGTGAACTACATAAGATTGTTGCCCGGCGACAGGGTGCTTATGGAAATGAGCCCCTATGATCTGACAAAAGGTCGGATTATACAGCGCATGTAAGAATATAAGCCACAAATCGACATAAATTCATCTCCAATAATTGCGAATAAAAAGCATTAGAGTAGATGATTATTGATAAAATCAATGTCGATTGGGGATTTAATACGACAATGAAAGTTCGAGCATCGGTAAAAAAAATTTGCGCCAAATGCAAAATTGTGAAACGTAGGGGAAAAGTCTACGTTATTTGTACTAATCCGAAACATAAACAGAGACAAGGATAATTAATAGCTTATAGCTTATGGGAAATTCAAATCCCGAGGCAGAAGGTTAATCAATATGATAAGAATTGCAGGTATAAACCTACCAGATGAAAAAAGGATAGAGATAGCGTTGACATATATCTATGGTATCGGACCTTCAACGAGCCGGAAAATACTTGAGGCTCTTGGAATTGATCTTGGCACTAAAGCGAAGGATATCTCAGACGAAGATGCCAACAAGCTTAGGAATGAAATTGAAAAAAAGCACAAAGTCGAAGGAGAATTGAAACATGAAGTCAAATCAAACATTAAGCGTCTAAAAGAGGTTGGAAGCTACAGGGGAAGCCGGCACATAAAAGGATTGCCTGTTCATGGTCAGCGCACAAAGACCAACAGCAGAACCGTTAGAGGAAACGTGAGAAAAACAATGGGAAGCGGAAGAAGAGCTGAATCCAAGACCTAGAATCAAATCGCGAATCTACTCGAATTTATCTCGAATAGTCGCGAACATGTGTTTGAGATAGTTGGCGATAAAAATTAGTATAGATCAGAGATTTATATGACTGACGAAATCAAGAAAAAAGAAGAAGTGAAAGAGCAAGCTCCCGAAACTGTTGAAAAAGCGGAGCAAGCAGATGAAAAGGCGCCTGAAGGCGTCGAAGTTTCCGATGCGATTGCAAAAAGAAAGAAAAAGAAAATCAAGCGTCAAGTTGGCAAAGGACAGGCATACATAAAGTGCACATACAACAATACAATGGTTACCATAACGGATGCTAACGGCGGAATGCTTGCATGGTCAAGCTCGGGTTTGCTGGGTTTCAAGGGCGCAAAGAAAGCCACTCCGTATGCTGCTACTCAGGTTGTGTCTGATGTTGCAGAAAAGGTTAAGAAATATGGCGTTCATGAGCTCGAAGTTTTTGTTAAAGGTGTCGGCAGCGGACGCGAATCATCAATAAGATCGCTTGCCAACAGGGGGTTTGATCTTACTCTTATCAGGGATGTTACCCCTATTCCTCATAATGGATGCAGACCCAAAAAACCGAGGAGGGTATAAACAATGCAAATGGCGCAAATTAATTCAAGTTGTTTGCACATTCGAGTATTAGTATAAGATTTGCATAATTCGTATTATATTTTTATGGCTAGAGATTTAATGGGATCAAAATGCAGAAGGTGCCGCAGAGCGGGAGAAAAACTCTTTCTTAAAGGCGATAAGTGTGACAGCGTAAAATGCGCTATTGTTAGGCGTCCCTATGCCTCCGGAATGCATGGAAAAAATATTTCAAGAGGTCTTAGTGAATATGGAAAGCAGCTGGCAATGAAGCAGCGCATTAAACGCATGTACGGAGTGCTTGAAAAGCAGTTCCGTATGCACTACAAAGAAGTTGTCGGAAAACCGGGAGTAACCGGGGATCTTCTGATGGCAAGACTTGAAATGAGACTTGATAATGTCGTGAGGCGGATGGGCTTTGCGTCTTCTCCGATGCAGGCGAGGCAACTGGTTACGCACGGATCGTTTCTCGTCAACGGCAAGAAAGTCACAATTCCGTCTTATTTGGTGAAAGTAGGAGATGTGATAAGCATAAAAGAGTCGAGGAAAGAAAAAACATATTTTAAAAATCAGATGCAGATGCTTGCTGGCAGAAAAAATTTTCCGCGCTGGATCCAATTCGACGCTTCCAAGATGCAGGGAAAAGTTGTTGCGGAAGTTACCAGGGAGGATATAGGGGTGCATGTTGATCCGCAGATGGTTGTCGAAGCTTATTCGAGATAGCAGCCATCGATTTTCGGATTTTTGAAATTTGCAACATAAGCGTATTTAAATAACTTTTTTAATCACAACGCGTTTTTTGTGGATTGCCATGAATCATGCGTTAATAAGAGGATATGCAGACAGTGTCACTTCCTCAAAAGCCAAAATATACTCCCATTAGCGATAACAGCGGAAAGTTTGAGATACTGGGATGTTATCCCGGCTACGGGATGACAATCGGAAACGCGTTGAGGCGCGTCCTTCTGGCTTCCCTGAAAGGAACTGCGATTACATCTGTCAAAATCAAGGGAATTTCGCATGAATTTTCCACTATTGACGGAGTCATGGAAGACGCGGTTCAGATTATCCTAAACCTCAAGAAAGTCAGATTCAAGATGTATGGCGATGAACCCGTGAAAGTAAGCCTTAAATCAAAAGGCGAAGGGAAAATCACTGCGAAGGACATTAAATGCCCTTCAAGCGTTGAAGTTGTCAATAAAGATCAGGTTATAGCCACGATTACCGATAAAAAGGTGGAACTGGAAATGGAAATGGAAGTGTCGTCCGGACTTGGATATGTGCCGATTGAACAGCAGGAAAGATTGGAGAAGGAGATCGGCGTGATTGCGATTGATGCGATATATACGCCGATCAGGCGCGTAAATTATGTTGTTGAAAACATGCGCGTGGGAAAGAGAACGGACTACAACAAGATTACGCTTGAAATTGAAACCGACGGAAGCATTACGCCGGAAGAAGCTTTCAAGAAAGCTGTTGAAATTTTGGTTGAACAATTTTCAGTGCTTGGAGGAATCGAGGTTAGCGAGGAAGTTGCGGAAGTCAAAAAGGGCGGAGAAAAGGAGGATATTGTGGAAATTCCAGAAGCGGAGGAAGCTGTTGATCCCATGAAAACCAAAGTTGCTGATCTTAAGGGCCTTTCAACCAGAACGCTGAACGTTTTGGAGGCGAATAAGATCGTAAAAGTTAAAGATATAGTAAATAACAGCGAAGAAGAATTGCGCGAACTTGAAGGAATGGGAGAGAAAGGCATTAAAGAAATCAAGAAGGCGATAGGGGAATTCGGGATAACATTAAAGCAATAACTCGCGAATCTATTCGAATAACGTCCTGAATAATTGCGAACAAACATAGGGAATAATTGATGATAAATTAGCGTAGATTAGAGATTTATATTCTTATGAGACATTTAGTAAAAGGAAGAAAATTCAGCAGGGTGAAAAAACAGAGAACGGCGCTTGTTAAAACATTGCTGGGCAGTTTGATCATGAAAGAAAAAATAATGACGACTGAAGCAAAGGCGAAAGAAATTAAGCCGATTGTTGAAAACATGATAACGAAAGCCAAGGTGCTGCATGGCGATGAAAAGAAAAAAGTGGCTGTGATTCGGGACCTTCAGAAGTGGCTTCCGGCGGTAGCTGTCAAAAAATTGTCCGGAGATTTTGCGAAAAAATTCGAAACTCGCTCCGGCGGATTTTGCAGGATAATAAAAACAGGACAGAGAAAGAGTGACGGAGCGAAAATGGCAGTGATAGAATTCGTTAACTAGCTTATTAGACATTAGCTTCTTAGCTTATCGGGGGTTTTCTAAAAGCTAAAAAGCTGACAGCCAAAATTCGGTTTTATGAATCGTAAATATCATTTATTCGATGCTGAAGGAAAAGTGCTCGGAAGACTCGCAGTTGAGATTGCGAAAGTTCTTAGCGGCAGAAACAAGGCGGATTTTGTTCCGCGTGTTGATAGTGGAGATTTTGCGATCGTGATAAATGCATCCAAAATCCGTGTTACCGGCAATAAGCTTAATGATAAAATTTACCACAAATTCAGCGGTTATCCGGGGGGGATCACCTCGATCGCCCTTAAGGATCTTTTAAAAAAAGATCCCGAAAAAGTCATTAAGAACGCGGTTTTCGGAATGCTGCCCAAAAATAACTTAAGGAGTAAAATGATGTTAAGGCTTAAAGTGTATGGCGGAGCCGATCATGCCGAAAAAAATATAGATGTTACACATTAATACCAGGTCATAAAGTCGAAAGTCCGTAAAGTTGTCAGACAAGAGACTCTAGGGGCTTAACAGACTTTTTAGCTAAGAAATATGGCAGTAAAAAAATCTACAACCGAAAAGGAAAAACCTGCAAAAAAAACGGCAAAGAAACCGGCTTCTTCGAAGGCGGTGAAAGCGACAGGCAAAAAGAAGCCCAAAGAAGAAAAAAACACGAAAGTTGTTTCGAAGGGGACAAAGACGAAAGTGGAAGCAAAAAAAGACGTTATTTCAGAGGCTAAAGCAAAGGAGAAAGCCGTCAGCAATATTTCCCGCAGTGATGCAGAAAAATATTATTATGCCGTGGGTCGCAGAAAGTCTTCAGTTGCGCAGGTGCGTATTTTTGAAGATGAAAAGGCGTCTGATGCCGATCTTTTGGTGAACGGAAAAAAACTTAAGGAATATTTTCCGACTGTTTCGCTCCAGAACAACCTGCTTTTTCCGTTTAAGTCTACAAGTGTGCAGGGGAAATTCAGAATGACGGCTTTGGTCAGAGGTGGAGGTACGACAGGACAGGCTGAAGCGATAAGGCTCGGAATAGCAAGAGCGCTTGTAAAATATAACGAAGCTTTCAAAAAACCTCTCAAAGATCTTGGACTTATGACGCGCGATTCCAGGGAAGTTGAAAGAAAGAAAGCCGGACTTAAAAAAGCAAGACGTGCGCCGCAGTGGGCAAAACGCTAGAAAATATATGCAAAAGCATCCTCGAAAGAGGATGCTTTTTTCGTTTTAGCCGGTGCATAAACGACTTGACTTTTTGATCGAAAAGGTGTATAATTAAAGGTTAGAACGGTAAATTACAAATTGAGGGATGGAGTGTATGAAGGCGGCGATAACAGGCATATTCATGGTATCAATCATTACGCTGGGATGCTTATTGGGCTTTTTGTTGTCATATAGAGTGGAGGAGCTTGTCAGCATGCAGAATGTTCCCATTGAAATGCCCGATGGTACTTTTTACAAAATGACGGAGAATGAAATGCTCAGATGGGGATTGTTTCTTGAAGAGATTTTGAGAGAACACGATCTCAAATCAATCTACATTAGCTTTTCAAAAAAAGACGTAGTGGCGAAGGTTTTTGCCAGAGGAAAAAAGAGCTTTCATGCAGTTCCATTATCCGTGAGCGGCAGCAACGGGGATATTATCGGAATGGCCATCAATGCTACAAAAATGTCTCTCGCGTCACTGTAAGCGATCATGAATAAAGCGGCTTGTACCGGATCAAGGGAATATTCCCGATCGGCAAGCCGCTTTTAATTTCAAAAAGTGTTCTCAAATATGGAATTTATTTTTTCAGCAAGCCTTCGGAAGCTTCTTTGCTCGGTGTGCGCCTGGGCATCAGTGCGCGCAAAATGCTTGATTTTTCCGGAAAATCCACAGCATTGAGAATGGTTTGTCCGTCGGCGCTTCTATCTGTAAAATATATCTTACTGTCCGCAAAATTGTTTATGGCAAACGGGTTCTGAACGTTTAACTGAACTATGTCGGACATGTTGCGATGGTCGCGGCTGTCGATTTCAATCATTTTTATGTTGTTGCTGTTGGTAAAAAGGACATGCTCATAGTCTCTTGTCCATTGGACATTTTTTATGGGTTCGGAAAATCTTGTTATCATCATAACTTCATTTTCCGATCTCGCAGGTTGTTCTTCCCAATTGCGTGTAAAATATGTAGAAATCTCGTTGTTACTCCAGAAAAGAAGTTTCTTTCCGTCATCGGAAAATTGCGAGCCCGCGGCATTGTCGGAAAGTTTTCTGAAATAGGTGTCGTTTGCGCCCTTGTTGTATACAAACAAATTGCCGCTTCTGTTCAAAAATACGATTCTGTCTATATCGTATACTATTATTCGATAAGAATTATCATCCATGTTTTCAGGGGACGTCGTTGTTATCTGCACGGGATTTTCTACGGCGTCCAAATCGATTTTGTAGACAATGCCTTGCGGAAGTTGGAAATAGAACAGTCCTTTTGAAGAAACTTCATAGCTTGCTATGTTTTTTGCCACAAGCTTTTTGTTTTTCAGCGAATCCAGATTCAATCTGTAAAGGTTATTGCCGGACATGTACAGCAAAAAATTTTTATTTTTGGGATCCCAACGCACGTTCGAAATATCAGAATCTCCCGTCAAAGTGCCGAGATTTATGGATTCTTTTGACTTTATGTTAGTTATGAAATAATTTTTCTCGCCATTTTTAATTGTCGGAATTATCAACTTGTGCGCCTGGGGAGACCATTCAATATTTTCTCTGTCATCGTCGGTAAAGGCGTGGTTGAGAATCGAAAAGACACTGCTGGTTTTCGATGATTCAGGGTCGAGAATGCTTACCGAAAATTCATTGCCGTTCTGCCGAGGAAAAGCAATGAGGTTTTTGTGCGGCAAGATGAAAAATTTTTCGATGCCTGCCGAATCGAACGTCTCTCTTTGATATGATTTCTCAGCTAGCACGATGTTCCAAAATTCCGTGGAGATTCCGCTGTGAACCGCTATTTTTTTTGACCATGTCTGGTGGCGCGGCGATTTCACTTCGACAAAATATTCTCCCGGCCTGATTCCGCTTATGTGATATGAGTTATTGAGTCTGCTGTAGGATGGGGAAGGAACGAGATTTCCGTTGATATAAATGTCAACATCTTTCGGGGTGGTTTTTAACGTTATGGATCCTGCGTAAATGAAAATTCCCCGCTCGATGCTGAAGCGGTAGCCGAAAGCATACCCTATAACTATGGCCGAAACAAGCCAAAAAAGCGCGACCAAAGTCCAGAAAAATATTCTTCTTGATAATGGGATATCGTACATATATAAATAATACTATAAATCAATAGAGCCATTTTGTCCAGCTGTTGGCACGGCGAAAAATCGTGTATACTTAGAATCAGGTTTTGACTTTTCGGTTTTCGGTTTGCGGATTCATGTTTTTCGGACGGCCCAAAAATCGATTCAACAAGTCGCTGGTAAATATGGAATTGGAAAAAATTTTTCAAAATCTGGGAATAGGAGGCGATATCGCTGAAACATTGTCGGTAGTCTTGTTTTTGCTGGCTTTGAGCGTACTTTTTTGGTTTCTCATCGGACGCTTCAGGCTGCACAACTTCCTTATTAATACGTATATATCTCTTGCCATTGTCAGTGTAATTCCACAGTCTCTTGTGTCTCTGTCCGATAATTCCCGTGCAATGGTTTTCATGATTGTGGCTACTTTACTGACCTTGATGAACAGATATATATTTGATATTCATCAGTCCGGCTCAGGGTTGGCGATTTGGCAAGTGGTTGTCATGAGTTTTCTGGAACTCATGCTTTTTCTTAGCATAATTTTATCTTTTCTTCCAAATTACGAGCTTCCGAAATATATCTCAAACGCATCTTTGGGATATCTCACTGATCCAAGATGGCTTCTTGCGTGGATGATTTTGCCGCTAGTATTTCTGGCTTTGGTAAAAAAACGGGGCTGGTAGAAAGGCGCGACAAGCGATTTCCATGTTCTCTAGAAGGTTTGCCAAACAGTATTGACTTAATTTAGGTTTAAGATATAATAAATAACGTTATAATGAGCTTCAATCACATCTTGCTTTGCTAGCCCAGTTGAAAATGAGGCTTTTTAAAATACGAAAGAAAATGATAGATGAAGGAAAAGCGTCAAAGATTTCCGCAACTATTCCTGTAAAATATATGCGTCGTTAGCTCAGTTGGTAGAGCAGTGGCCTTTTAAGCCAATGGTCGGGGGTTCGAATCCCTCACGACGCACATTTAAAACTCCCTTCGGGGAGTTTTAAAAATGTTTGCAGGGATTTGAACGGGCAGAAGTGAACGCTGGGCGAGAGCGAAGCAGGCGAGCGTCGATTGATGCGAGAGTATTCAGCGCTGCCCAGGGCAGCAAATTGCCGGTAGGGGTAAATATTTTTTCTGCTTGACTTTTTTCCTAAAAGTGCAATATTCAAAATTAGTTGATAGTTTTCTTAAAAAATTAAAAAACATTCAGTATCAGAGGGAGGATTGGCCATGAAGAGAAAATGCTTGTGCTTGGTGATTTTACTGCTGATAGCGCTGGGATTGGCCTTTCAAGGCTGCAAAGTGTTTTCTGCTGCCCAATTTCGCGGCAAAATTGAAGTGGAAAAGGATGATGGAATTGTGGCGAAGGAATGCAATTTTCTCAAAAAAGCTTCATTGCGGGGGTGTGAAATATATGGCACTGAGTCTGGCAGCGGTATTGAACTAGATGTCGAAAAGCTTGTAAAAGAAGAGGCGGAATATGTGGTAGTGGGAATTTCAATCGTGTGCAATGAGGTGTTTATAGACATTAAAGAAGGGACTGTGACTGCCTATAATCCTGGCGAAATAGAGCCGTATGGAGGATCGGTTGGTCATTCACTTTCGGGGGTAAGACCGAAAGAAAATAAGTTTGTTTTTACTTTGCATAGGGACGGTTGCTATAAGGTGAGAATACGTCAAATGCGCTAATAAAAACAGCAACTTAATCCTTTTATATGGCAAAAATTGTCGGGCCGGCTGCGTATTGTCGCAACCGGCTTTTTTTGCGCCATTCTTACGTATCTAAATTGATTGTCGATATTGTGAGTTGCCGGTTATTTTGATATACTTTAGTTAATTAAGTTTTACCAAACAAATATGAAATTTTTTTTATTATCTTCAATTTTGGTTGCTGCGTTTTTTTTGTCCGGTTGTAATACAAATATCAATTCAGCCAATCTAAATGAGCAGTCACAACGGCTCATGGCGGGAGCGACATTCATGAGGTCTGACGATGCTGGATTAACGTGGAAACCGAAAATGAAAATAGACGACAAGAAGAGTATCACGGGCATAGACGTACTTTCAATGGCCATAAATCCTCTGGATCCGGATAATATTTATATAGGAACAAAAGCAAACGGAATTTTTGAAACGTTGGATGGAGGGGAAACTTGGCGGCAGGTGCCTTTCGCTGACAGGGTCTACGGCCTGGCATTTGATCCGTTCAATCCTAATGTGATATATGGTAGCGGCGTATTCGAGGGCAGGGCAAAACTTTTCAGATGCGCCCAGAAAGACATGTGCATGAATCAGCAACTTGAGTGGGATGAAATATATACCGAACCTTCCGAAGGCACAGTCATTTCATCGCTTGCTATAGATCCCGCGAATCCGCAGGCTGTGTATCTTGGAACAAGCAGGGGAGTTATGCTGAAATTATCTAGCGGGGAGAGAGGCTGGTTGGATCTCAAGGAGATGAACGGTCCGATTGTCGGAATTGTTTTTAACCATGCGGACAGCAATAATATCTTTTTTGCCGTATTTGAAAGGGGGATATTTGAAACAAAGGACGGCGGCGTGACGGCGGAAGACGTTACAAGATCGATGGGTACGGCTATGAATACCAGTATGGTATACAGCATTGCAACCGACATTAATTCTCCCGGAGTGGTATATGTCGGAACGGGAAATGGAATTTTTCAAAGGCGTCCTGACGGTTCATGGGTTGAACTTAATATAATCGAAAGCTCCCGTGCCTATCCTATTCGCGCGATTGCGGTCAATCCGAACGATTCCCGGCAGATAATTTATTCATCAGCGAAGGCTATCTATAAGTCAAATGATGGAGGCGTGACTTGGTCTACTTTCCAGCTTGATACCACAAAAGAGATCGGTGTCTTGCGTTTTGATCCGAAAAATCCTCAAAGAATATTCGCCGGACTTAGAAAATTCTAAGCTGGCAGTAATAATAAGGCTAATAAATCAAATCAATAAATATGTATAACGACATCATCAATAAGCACAAAGAAGATTTTGAAAAAGCTATTCAACATTTCAACATTGAGGCTGGAAAAATCAGGACCGGAAGGGCAAATCCGTCGCTGGTGGAGGATCTTCTGGTGGAATATTATGGAACGAAAACGCCGCTCAAGCAGATTGCGAGCATCAGCGCTCCGGAGCCGCGTCTTATCGTCATTCAACCATGGGACAGAGGGGCATTAAATGCAATCGAAACGGCTGTGAGGGAATCCGATCTGAATCTTAATCCGAACAATGACGGAGTGGTGGTGCGTATAAATATTCCCATGTTAACCGAAGAGAGGCGCAAGGAAATGGTGAAGATATTGAATCAGAAGAATGAAGAAGCGCGCATCATGGTCCGTTCGATCAGAGAAAATATATGGAAAGAATTGCAAGATGCTGAAAAACGCGGAGAGATTTCGGAGGATGACAAATTCAAAGGAAAAGACAAGCTTCAGGAGATCGTGGACGAATATAACAAGAAAATAGAAATAGCAAGAGGTAAAAAGGAGGACGATATAATGACAGTTTAATTTTGTAAATTTTAAATAACAATTTTAACGATTGAATTTTAAAGATCGATTCATTATTAAAAATTAAAAGCTATAATTAAATACGCGATTTTTATCTTGCCAATTTATGCTTACTATTATCACGTTTGTAATAATTCTGGGAATTCTCGTGTTTGTGCATGAACTCGGGCATTTTGTTGTTGCCAGAAGGAATGGAATAAAAGCTGAGGAGTTTGGATTTGGGTTTCCCCCAAGGGCGATTGGTATTCAGTTTCTCAGAAGTAGAGATCGAAAAAATCCAGTGAAAAAGTGGAGAATAATCTGGGGAAGCAAGGATGGCGATGATAGCAATGAAAAAAAAGATATTCGTGAAGCGCGCAAAAAGGATTTTATAGGAGGAACAATTTATTCCCTGAATTGGCTTCCAATCGGAGGATTTGTCAAAATCAAAGGTGAAGATGGGGAAGAAAAAAAAGATAAAGACAGCTTCTCTTCCAAATCCGCATGGATCAGAGTAAAGGTGCTTGCTGCGGGGGTGGTGATGAATTTTATCTTGGCTTGGGCGCTGCTTTCGCTAGCATTTATGATAGGATCATATGAGGACGTTACAGGACAAAATGTTAGCGGGTCGAAAATATTGATTGAAAGCATCGAGGAAGGTTCTCCTGCAGACACAATGGGGCTCATGGCTGGAGATATTCTTGTGAGAGGGGATGGGGCGGATTTTTCTTCCGTTACCGATGTGCAAGAGTATATAAGCAAAAACAGGGGGAAAGAGGTGAAACTGACGGTGCAGAGAGGCAATCAAACACTTGAACTTTCAGGAACACCTAGGGAAAGTGTCGGCGAAGGAAAGGGCCTACTTGGTATAGCCGGATTCGGGGAAGTCGTTACTGTAAGGTATTCTCTTTTTCAGTCGCTTTGGAGAGGGCTTCAGGAAATGGGATATATTTTTGTTGAAATCGGACGCGTTTTCGCAAAACTAATGCAAGGCGAGAGAACCGGCGTGGAGGTTATGGGGCCGGTGAAACTTGCCATATTTACTGGACAGATTTTGCCGCTCGGGTTCATTTTTCTTTTAAGATTTATTGCGATATTCAGTATTAATTTGGGAATTATAAACATCCTTCCTTTTCCTGCGCTTGATGGCGGAAGAATATTGTTCATAGTAATCGAAAAAATAAAGGGCTCGCCTGTCAGCCAGAAAGTTGAGCAAGCGTTTCATAGCGTCGGAATGTTCTTGCTTCTGGGGCTTATGCTCTATATAACCTTGAGGGAGATATTCACATCGGAACTTCTGGATAAGATAAGATAAGATAAGATAAGATAAGATAAGATAAGATAAGATAGAAAGGCTTATTTGCGGGCTTTTGGGTGATCCTTGACATTTTTTTCATTCTATTATATCCTATCTGCATTGTATATATATTAAACCAATTAATTTGCCGTTTGGAGCGGTATTTTTTAATTACTAAATGAGCAATTATAAATATGGCTAGATTAATCACCAAGGAAGGCTTAAAGAAGCTTCAGGACGAACTTGAAGACAGAAAAACAAGATTAAGGCAGGAAATATCACAAGCGATCAAAGAGGCAAAAGAGCAGGGTGATCTCAGCGAAAATGCGGAGTACGCGGAGGCAAAATCCCAGCAAAACGAGAATGAATCAAGGATTGCCGAACTGGAAATGATAATAAAAAATTCGCAAGTGGTTGAAAGGGATGATTCAAAAAAAGGCGTCCAAATGGGATCTGTGGTTAAGACCAAATACGATAAAACTGAAATGGAATTTACGATAGTTGGATCTAACGAGGCGGATCCTGCCGCTTCCAAGATTTCGAACGAATCTCCCCTTGGCAAGGCTTTCATGGGTCGTGTTGCAGGGGAAACAGTTAAGGTAGCAACGCCTAAAGGGGTTATTGAATACAAAATTCTCAGTGTAAAATAGCATTCTTCAGATCGAAAAGATCCCTTTTAGTCAGGGATCTTTTTTGTTGCTAAATAGGGGAAATTGCGATATTATGGGTATATCATGCGGCATGTATAAAGTATCATGTAGCATGTATTATGTATCAGTGCATTCATGCTTAATACTTCATACATGATACATACTACTTCAACAAAATGAGAGAAGATATTCTTCAGGCAAAATTGGAAAAGCTTGCAAAGGTTCAAGGAGCGAAGATGGATCCTTATCCTGAAAAAACCAAACGTGATTTTTCCAACGCCGAAGTCTTGGAAAAATTTGATGAGATAGGCGCAAAACCGATAACGCTTGTTGGGCGCGTCAGATCGCTCCGCCCCATGGGCGGAAGCGCGTTTGCGCATATTGAGGATGAGAGCGGAAAAATACAGCTATTTCTGAACAAAACAAACATGAATGAAGAGTTGTTCAAACTTTTTGTGAATGTCACAGAACTTGGTGATTTTGTTCAGGTTTCCGGCGAGCTTTTCAAGACGAAGACGGAAGAAAAAACCTTGAAAGTCACGGATTGGAAAATGCTTTCAAAAAATATCCGTCCGATTCCGACCGAACATTTTGGCATCAAAGACGAAGAGGAACTCTTGCGCAGGCGCTATCTTGATCTCATGACAAATCCCGCGACTCGGGAACTTTTCAGAAAGAAAAATATTTTCTGGCAGACAATCAGGAATTTTTTGGCAAAGGATGGATTTTTGGAAGTGCAGACTCCTGTTTTTGAGCATATTCCCGGCGGAGCGGAGGCGGAGCCTTTTGTCACCCATCACAACGCGATCGATCAGGATTTCTACATGCGTATTTCGCTCGAACTTGCGCTTAAAAGGCTTTTGGTCGGCGGATATGAAAAAGTTTTTGAAATTGGAAGAGTTTTTCGCAACGAAGGAATTGATCGGGAGCATCTTCAGGAGTTCGATCATATGGAATTTTATGCCGCATATTGGGATCTCAGGAAAGGCATGAAATTTTGTGATAAAATGTTCAAAAAAGTCGTGGAGAAAGTTTGTGGAGGTTTGGTCACAGAATATAAAAACGAGAAGATTGATTGGGGCAAGAAATTTACTGTTGTTGACTATTTTGATGCTTTCAAAAAGGAAACAGGAATTGATCTTAAAAAAACCACGGTCGAGCAACTTAAAAAGAAGGCAGACGAACTGGAAATTAAATATGAACCTTCATATGGCAAAGGTCGCATGATTGATACGATCTATAAAAAAGCCGTTCGTCAGAAGTTGATTCAGCCGTGTTTTCTTGTTGGCCATCCGCTCGAAGTTTCGCCGCTTGCGAAAATCGATCCCAAAAAGCCGAATCGAGCGTTGCGTTTTCAAATTGTTGCGGGTGGCAGCGAACTTTGCAACGCTTTTTCCGAACTTAATGATCCGATCGATCAGCGCAAGCGCTTTGAAGAGCAAATGAAGCTTCGTGAAGCGGGAGATATGGAAGCTCAAATGCTCGACGAAGATTTTATTGAAGCATTGGAATATGGAATGCCGCCGGCATTCGGTTTCGGAATGAGTGAAAGATTTTTCTCGTTTCTCATGAACAAATCAATCCGCGAAACAGTAATTTTTCCTCCGATGAAAGCGAGAGGATAGCTTTTTGATGCTTTTGTAGTTTTAAAAATGCGCACAAAGGACAAGTTTTTAATAAAAAGTAAAAAATAAATATGCAATGCAAAAAAGAACAAAATAGGGAAAATTGTCCCTGCAGCTATCCTGATTGCCCAAGAAAAGGAATATGCTGCGAGTGTGTTGCTTATCACAGGATAAAAGGCCAAATTCCAGCCTGCTTCTTTCCTGTGGAAGCCGAAATGGCGACAATGAATGATCGTTCGATCGAGAATTTCATCAAAGCATACGGCGAATACAAGGAACAATTAAAAAAATTGCCGAAATAACGATCTATGAAAATTACTGTTTGCGGAGGGATAAAATTTGCCGATAAATTGGTTGAGATTTATCGGGAACTGGAAAGATTGGGGCATCAGCCGCAGATGCATGAAAAGATGTTCGCGATTGCAAAAGGAGAAATCAATGAAGTTCCTGACGGCGTTGAGCACGCTGATGTTAAAAGAAAAAATAATTATATTAAATTTTGGCACGATCTGATTGTAAGCGGTGACGCGATTGTGGTCTGCAATTTTGACAAGAACGGGATCAAAAACTATATCGGAGGGAACACTTTGATGGAAATTGGTTTTGCCCACGTGAATGACAAGAAAATTTTTCTGCTGAATCCAATTCCCGAAGAAGTCTCATATGCAGATGAGATAAAAGCGATGGTTGATTTTGTGCTTAATGGAGATCTATCTAAAATTAAGTAATTTTCTAGAAGCTATAAAGCTAGAAGCTAGAAGCCGAACTTCATATGCATAGGAGCGTCGGAGCGGTAATTAAGAAAGACGGAAAAATTCTCATGCTCGACAGAGCCAATTTTCCGTTCGGTTGGGCATGCCCTGCCGGGCACGTCGAAGATGAAGAAGAACCGGAGCAGGCACTTGCCAGGGAGGCGAAAGAAGAAGTCGGAATCGATGTACGCAAATATAAACTGATCCTTCATGAATTCATCGAGTGGAACGAGTGCAAGAGGGGCGCAAAGGGGCATGATTGGTTTGTGTACGAAGTTTCAGATTGGTCGGGAGGAATCCGGGGTAACTTCGAATCAAAAGGGCTGAAGTGGATCGGTGAAGATGAAATAAAGAATATGCAACTGGAACCGGTGTGGGAACATTTTCACAAAAAGCTTGACTTGTTTAAATGATATGAAAATTGAATACGAGGCGAAATTTATAGATATAGATAAGGATGAGATGCGAAAAAAGCTGCGAGAAGTTGGAGCTGAACTTGTTAGGCCAGAATTTTTGCAAAAAAGATTCAATTTTCATCTGCCGGGAGATCTCAGGCAAGAAGGCGCTTGGCTCAGAGTTAGAGACGAAGGCGATAAAATAACTTTGAGTCTGAAAAAGGCAGAGGGCGATGAAATTCATCATCAGAAAGAATTGAGCGTCGTGGTGAATGATTTTGACACGGCCGTGAAGATATTGGAGTCCATCGGATGCGATATCAGGATGTATCAGGAAACAAAGAGGGAATTGTGGAAGCTCAATGATGTTGAAATAACAATTGATTTCTGGCCTTTTATTGAGCCTCTCATTGAAATTGAAGCTGATTCGGAAGAAAAAGTTAAAGATACTGCTGAGAAATTGGGCATGGATTATAGTAAGGCGATTTTTGGCCCAGTCGGCAAAGTGTATGAAATGAAATATGACATCCATCCAAATTTTCTTGATGGAAAAGATGCTAAACTTGTCTTTGAAGGAGAAAATCCGTTTTTTAAGAAGAAATGATTTTTTAAAAATACTTTTAATAAGGAAATAAGAATTTGCTAAAAGCAAAGCGCAAAATGCAAAGGTTGCGTTTGTAAAAAGTGCAAAAATTGCGGAGTTATTCCGATTTCTATAAAATTGCATAAAGAAAAGCTTATTAAAGATAAAGAAGAAGTGGAAAAATTAAGATGCATCCACTTCCTTTCAACCACATAAGGTTTGTAAGAGCATGAAATAAAGATAAAGATAAAGATAAAGAATTACAGATGTCCAAGGTTAAGGTATATTCAATAGACAAAAAAGAGAAACAAAGAATAATAAATGAATTGTTTGAGATTTTTGTTGAATTAAAAACAAGAAATGAAGTCTTTGCTTTTCTTTTGGGCCTATTTACACCAAGTGAAGTTGTAATGGTTGCGCGTAGGATACAGGTTGTTAAAATGATAATAGAAGGGTTTAATTATAACGAGATAAGGAAGAAGCTTAAGGTGAGCAATCAAACCATAACTAAAATGGAGCATTGGCTAAGAAATGACAATGACAAGACAGAATTTATTATCAGAAAAATAAACGGTTCGAATTCAAAAAAGAAAAGCAATCATAACAGAAAGCAAGCGTATACCGGCATGCTGGATAAGTATCCATACCACAGGTTTTTCAGAGATTTGTTGAATTGAGATCTGGAAAATCATTTGCCGCTCATATACAACCATTCAACCACATGAGGTTGCAAATAATTGTAAAATTTATAAGTAATGCCTTTTGTATTCCGGCTAAAAGAGTAAGATAGAAAAATAAAAACAGAAATAATATGCTGAGAAAGTATATACGAGCTTTTGTGAAAATTCGAACCCTTCTTATTTTGCTGATAATCTTGATCACGATATATTTTTATCATGACAAATTCAGGGAGGTTTCCGGAAATTTCATCGAGGAAAGCAGAAAAGAAGGGGCATTTCCGTATTTTGAAGATGCTCTGAATAAGGCAAAACGCATCCGTCAAATGAATGAAGGCAGGGCGCAGAGAGTCGTGGATCTTGCCGGAGAAAGGAAGCTGGTGAGAGAAAAAAACGGTTTGTTTGAACTCGAGGTGCCGGAGAATTGGAGAGTGTCTCTCGAACAGGGGTCCACGAAATATCAGATATCAAAAATATCCATAGAAAGTCCCACTTATTCAAAATTCAATATTGGCGATGATTTTTTTTGCGATAATGGGGCGCAACTCGAAGTGACTGTTATGAGGGGCGTGCAGCAAAGCGCCAAGGATCCAAACGGCAGCCACGGACCTAGATTAATCAGAAAAGAAGATGTGACTATCGGAGAAGAAAAGGGATTCTATCATGTAATACGCGATGAAAATCTTAAGGAAGGGGAAACTGCAGATGCTCATGTGATACATGACAGAAACACATACCATTTTCTGTTTATCTACAATCCCAAAATATTCGGCACGGGAGAATTCATCTTTCAGGAAATGCTTAATTCAGTAAGGTTTGACATAAAATAAAAAAATTTGAAATTATTGATATAATTTCCGAAAAATAATAATATTTTGATATATTAATCTTTCACAAATTTATGATGGATATAAAATTTATCAAGGAAAATACGGACATCGTCAGAGAAACGGCAAAAAATAAAAATATCGATGTCGATATTGACAGGCTCTTGGCGGTCCACAGAGAAAGGCTTAAGCTTATGCAAGAAATAGAGCAGCTTAAGGCTCTCAAAAACGATCTTAACGATATGATTAAAACTGCCGAAGCCGATGAGCGCCAAGAGATAATTGAGAAAGGCAAGGAGATAAAAACAAAACTTGAGCTTAAAGAGCCGGAATATGACAGAATGGATGCCGAGTTTCAACTTCTGATGGCGAAGGTTCCCAATGTCATTTCGGAGGATACGCCTATCGGCAAAAATTCCGAAGAAAATATTGAAACTGAAAAATGGGGAAAGATTCCCGAATTCAATTTTCCGATCAAGGATCATGTCCAAATCGGAAAAGAGCTAGACATTTTGGATCTGGAAAAAGGGGCGAAGGTTGCAGGGTATCGCGGGTATTATCTTAAAAATGAAGGCGCTTCACTTGCGATGGCTCTCATGCTCTATTCTTTCAATAAAATGATTGATAAGGGCTATACTCCGGTGATTCCGCCCACGCTTGTGAAAGGCAATGCGCTTTTTGGAACAGGATATTTCAAGGGTTTGGAATATAACTCAGAAACCGATGAAATATATCAGGTTGCGTCGAAGGATAAAGATGCCGAAGGAAAATCAAGTAAAGACAAGAAATTTCTCGTTGGCACGGCAGAACCATCGCTGCTTGCATATTATTCAGACGAAGTTTTGAAAGAAGAGCAGCTGCCAATAAAGGTTGTCGGATATTCCCAGTGTTATCGCAGCGAGATAGGAAGTTATGGGAAAGACACGAAAGGTCTTTATCGTGTGCATGAATTTATGAAAGTGGAACAGGTGGTGCTTATGGCGGCCGATGACGAAGCGTCGATCAAGATACACGACGACATGCTTGCAATCTCGAAAGAAATCCACGAGGAGCTCGGGCTTCCATACCGCGTTCTTAGAATATGTACGGGAGATATGAGCACGGGAAAATTCAGGGCATATGATATTGAAGCATGGATGCCTTCACGAAACGAATATGGCGAAACCGGATCGGCTTCAAATTTCACCGATTGGCAGGCAAGGCGTCTCAATGTGAAATATGTAGACAAGAACGGCGAAAAGAAATATGTCTATATGCTTAACAACACCGTTCTTCCTTCACCGCGGCCATTCATTGCAATTCTCGAAAATTTCCAGCAGAAAGACGGCAGCGTCGTGATTCCCAAAGTTCTTCACAAATACATGCCGGGGAATATTGAAAGAATTGCGCCTAAAACTTAGCCTTGTATCTATGCATGATCATAAATTTAAAAAAGAAAAAATTGGTATATGTAACATTTGTAATAAAAAGAAACAGTTAACATGGGATCATGTTCCTCCTAAGGGTGGAACTGGTACGGTGAGTATTGTACAAGAAACTGTGTTGCAAAAACTTGCTGCTGGAAATGAAAAGAGGTATTCTCTTTCTCAAAATGGAATAAAATATAGAACTATATGCAAAGAATGTAACGATAAATTAGGATTGGAATATGATCAAGAACTTAACAAGTTCGTTCTTGGAGTAAAAGATATAATTGAAAAAATAAGATCACCTTTAAAATTTATAAGTTATAAAGTAAAACCTAATTTAATCATTAAATCTATATTCGGACATTTATTGGCTGCAAAAGTAGCTAGTGAGAATACAAAAATCGATAAGAGTTTGAAAGCGTATTTTTCTGGCGAATCAGAAAAAGCAGAAAGCAAATTGCATGTATATTATTGGCTATATCCATTTGAAAATTATGTTGTTTTGAGAGATGTAGTAATGCCGAAAGTTCGCGGATCTTTAGAAAATTTTGGTATGTTTAGTATACTAAAATATTTTCCAATTGGTTACATAGTAACGGATTTTGAAGGCTATGAAAACCTAAGGGAGTTAAAATATATTAAAGGTGATGATAATCGGGAGGAAAAAATAATAATAGATCTCAAATTTACACATCCTGATTGGCCTGAAATTATTGATAATGGAAATATACTTTCAGGCGGTAAAAGTGTTGATAGTTCAGTATCTGCAATAAAAAAGAAATAATATGCAAAAGCTTCAATTTCCAGAAAATTTTTTGTGGGGAGTGGCGACTTCGTCGTATCAGATCGAAGGCGGAAATTTCAATTCTGACTGGTGGGAATGGGAAAAAGCCGGAAAAACCGAGGGTAAGACAGGAAAAGCTTGCGATTATTGGAACAGGTATAAGGAATATCATGATCTTCTCGAAGAACTTGGCGTAAAATTTTTTAGGCTTTCGGTCGAGTGGTCGCGAATAGAGCCGGAGGAGGGAAAATTTTCTAAAGAGGCGATTGAGCATTATCGAGAAATATTACAAGACATAAAGAAGAGAAATGTGAAAATTCAGCTTACTCTTTGGCATTGGACAAGTCCAGTATGGTTTCAGAAAAAATACGGATTTCACAAAAAAGGTTCGGCAAAAGTTTTTACAAGATATGTCGAGAAGATTGTAAAAGAGTTTGGAAATCTAATAGATATGTACATAACTTTCAACGAGCCGATGGTTCCGCTGGGAATGGGATATTTGACGGGAGCTTTTCCGCCCGGGTGCCGAAATCCGTTCAAATTTTATGCAGCGCTTGGCAATATGGCAAAAGCACACAATGAATCCTACAGAATAATTCATGACGTGAAGCCCGATACCAAAGTTGGCATAACATTTTTATATAATTGGTATGAATCGAAAGGCCTTGGGATTTTGTTGGATGCGATAAATAAAATTACGCAATGGTATCGGATTGATTTTTTCGGCAACAAGATAAAGAACTTTCAGGATTATATAGGTATTGATTATTATCGTTTGGGGAAAATAAGGTTTAGTCTTAGAAACCTAAAATTGGATGCAAGAAATCAGAATTACTTTGGATTTACTATTGATGAAGATAAAAATAATGTGATGAGATGGATTTCTTATCCCGAAGGGTTTTATTATGTGCTAAAAGAAGCGTGGGAAAAATACAAGCTTCCCATATATGTTGCGGAAAACGGAATGCCCACAAGGAAAGGACTTGAAGACGAAGAAAGAGTGAAGTTTATGAAAGAACATCTTGCTTTTTTGCACAAGGCAATTGAGGATGGGGTTGACGTGCGCGGATATAATTATTGGTCGCTCATGGACAATTTTGAGTGGCTATATGGCGTTGGACCTAGATTTGGACTTGTTGAAATGGATTTTGAAAACATTAAGCACGAAAAGCGTAAGAGCTTTTATGAATATGCTAAGATTTGCAGAAGCAATGAAGTGGAAAGCGAATGAGGTCACTGTCGTATTACTTCTGTGGCAGTGAAGCGATTTTCTCGATTTTGTAATATTTATTGTTTTTACGTCAATGGTTAAGGATTATTTATGCTGATCGGATTTTCTACAGTAAGTTTAAGTAAGACACATAAGAGGGTTTCGGCGGAAACCTTTGAGTTTTTTCGCTTGCTCGGCTGCAATGCAATTGAGGTGATGTGTGCCGGCGACGAAGATCTTGAAAAACTTGTTGGTGAAATAGTTCCAAACGATTTGAGGGATTTTGAATACATGGCACTGCATGCGCCTGCGATATATGAAGCGAAAACACTGAAACTTTTGAAAAAAGCCCAGGACATTTTTGGTTTCAAAACGATTGTGATACATCCGGATGAGGTTGAAAACTGGGAAATGCTCAAAAGATTTTCGCTGCCATTTGCGATTGAAAATATGGATTGGAGAAGGGAAATAGGAAAATATACTGAAAGCATGGAAGATATTTTCAAAAAGCATGACATGCCGATGGTTCTTGATCTTAACCATTGCTTTACAAATGATCCTTCCATGAAGCTTGCGGAAGAGATGCGAGAAAAATTTGCAGAAAAAATTAAGGAAATTCACCTGAGCGGTTTCGAACAGGAACACGAACCGCTTTTCAAAACCAAGCAGAAAGAAATATTGAATGCGATATATGACGAGAATCTGCCTATCGTGATTGAAAGCGAATGTGAAACAGTTGAAGACGCCGGAAAAGAATTTGAATACGTGCGGTCGTTTCTGGCCGAGAGCGGAAAAATGGGCAATAATTGAGATTTTCAGATTGTATTAACTTTGTGAGATGTCCCCAAAAATGTCTTATTTGAGCCAAAAATTGAATAAAAATGAAAAATTTCCGGTGAGGTTGACAATTTTCAGGCAAGTTGCTAGAATGGTTAAGCATTTGAAATGAGAGTTTTAATTAATCATTAATTAAAACATCGCCGCAAAAAATTAGAATATTTAAAAATTGGGCGTAGTCATGTGGTGAGCAGAGTGAGCCTCACGTGATGGAAAATACATCCCGATACATATCGCAAAAATATGTATGAGGATGTGTTTTTTATACGTTTTGAAAACTGATAAAGTTTCTCAAAACAACAAAAAACAAGAACCTTAAAAAATAAATCAAAGACAATCGCAAAAATCGGTGATCGAAATAAATCGTGATTTATTGCGGTTAGTCCTTTAATCCGACATTGTGCAAACAATCGTCGGATCTGGTTGTTTATCTGAGCTTATACGTTTTACATTTTTTCGTTAAATAAAAATGAAAACTCGTCGCGATGCTTTTAGCATCGGACATTCTTATTGAGAGTTTGATCCTGGCTCAGGATGAACGCTGGCGGCGTGGATAAGGCATGCAAGTCGAGAGGGTTAGACCCTCGGCAAACGGGTTAGTAATACATAGGAACTTCCCTCGGAGTCGTGAATAATCCGGAGAAATCCGGAATAATACACGATGTGCTCTACGGAGTAAAGATTTATCGCTTCGAGATAGGCCTATGTCCTATCAGCTAGTTGGTAAGGTAATGGCTTACCAAGGCTATGACGGGTAGGGGGTGTGAGAGCATGGCCCCCAACATTGGAACTGAGACACTGTCCAAACTCCTACGGGAGGCTGCAGTCGAGAATATTCCACAATGGGCGAAAGCCTGATGGAGCGACGCCGCGTGCAGGATGAAGGCCCTTGGGTTGTAAACTGCTTTTGTAAGGGAAGAACTTCGGTGACGGTACCTTACGAATAAGAGGTTACTAACTCTGTGCCAGCAGTAGCGGTAATACAGAGACCTCAAGCGTTATCCGGATTTATTGGGCGTAAAGAGCTGGTAGGTGGTTATATTAGTCAGATGTCAAATCTTCGAGCTTAACTCGAAAACTGCATTTGAAACGGTATAACTAGAGGGTGTGAGAGATCTATGGAACTCATGGTGTAGCAGTGAAATGCGTTGATATCATGGGGAACACCAAAGGCGAAGGCATTAGGTTGGCACACTCCTGACACTGAGCAGCGAAAGCGTGGGTAGCGAATGGGATTAGATACCCCAGTAGTCCACGCCCTAAACGATGCATATTAGGCATTAAGAGTATCGACCCTTTTAGTGTCGTAGCTAACGCGTTAAATATGCCGCCTGGGAAGTACGGTCGCAAGACTAAAACTCAAAGGAATAGACGGGGATCCGCACAAGTGGAGGATCATGTGGTTTAATTCGATGGTAAGCGAGAAACCTCACCAGGGTTTGAAACTAGGCTGCAAGACTTAGAAATAAGTCCGCCTTCGAGGGTGCCTAGCAGGTGCTGCATGGTTGTCGTCAGCTCGTGCCGTAAGGTGTTCCGTTAAGTCGGGAAACGAGCGCAACCCCTTTCGTGTGTTATACATGTCACACGATACTGCCCAGGCTTTTGAGCACTAGCTCAAAAGTGTAGAATGTATCAAGTAGTATGTATTATGTATAAATGCGTTTTATACATTATACTTTCTGTAAAATACATAACACTTTTTGTTTGCTAGTGAACAAAAGTCTGGGAGGAAGGAGGGGATGACGTCAAATCAGCATGGCCCTTTGACATCCTGGGCAACACACGTGATACAATGGCCGGTACAGAGGGTTGCCAAGTCGCGAGACGGAGCCAATCCCAAAAAACCGGTCCCAGTTCGGATGGGAGTCTGCAACTCGACTCCTTGAAGCCGGATTCACTAGTAATCGGGAATCAGAACGTCCCGGTGAATACGTTCTCGGATCTTGTACTCACCGCCCGTCACGTCAAGAGAGCCGATAACACCCGAAGGCCCTGGGTAACAGCGGGGACGACGGTGGGATTGGTGATAGGGACGAAGTCGTAACAAGGCATCCGTAGCGGAAGCTGTGGATGGATCACCTCCTTTCTAGGGAGATACCGATTTTGACCGAGAATACTACACGCATA
>Ga0255343_1000384_pt1 | contig 72109 bp, 62 predicted proteins | sample wastewater_treat_4_FD_192413 | JGI IMG/M metagenome (GOLD analysis project Ga0255343, IMG submission 192413) | Wastewater microbial communities from Lulu Island WWTP, Vancouver, Canada - plant16 | ecosystem: Engineered > WWTP > Wastewater > Unclassified | place: Canada: Vancouver, British... | reverse complement strand
TATCAGTGCCCATGTTTTCATCGACTCATGCTTCAGATTCCTGGTTACAATTACTCAAAAGCAAAGTCAAAGACAAGCTCTCTATCACTGGATTTTTCTAGGGTCTATCGAAAAGTGAAACGGAACCAAGCAAAAAATATCATTTTCTGTTTATAATACATAAAATAATCATTTACTTTCGTTTTTTGGGTCTAAAAAACATGATTAATAGAGGTTTTAGAATATGATTGTGCACTACCGCTTGGAAGATACTTTTATTCAAGGTGTAATGACAACTTATGTTTTTGCCCATCACCCATGCGATGGCATCATTATCGTTGACGATGAACTCCTAAAAGATGATTCCTTAAGAAAGATCATCAAATCATCTGTACCTCCAAAAATAAAGCTCTATTTTTTTGGCTTGAAGAATAGTTTGAGCCAACTCAAGAAAGCAGAAGACTCTTCTCTCAATTATTATGTGATTTTAAGAAACCCTCTAACTGCTTATTCCCTATTACAAGAGGGGTATCAATACAAATCTTCGTTGGTTTGTGGATTGCAGGCTGTCCGAAATAATACGTTTTCTGTGATGAAAGGTGTCGCTTTTACTGAAGAAGAATCTGCGGCTGTTGAATTGTTAGTTGATTCTGGAGTTAAAGTTATTTTTGATCCAGCAGGTCAAAATAAGAATATTCCTTGGGAAAAAATCCGAAAGAATTTTGAATCACAAAAAGAATCAGAAAGTTCCTCGCCAAGAAATAGAAATACTAGCCTGCAAAAGACTTTGGTCATTATGGATTGCTTTCTTAGCAACGTTGAAGCCAAGCTGACTTTAAGTGAAATTCAACAACGAACCCAAATCCCCTTTTCAACCTGTTACCGACTTACAGTTTTTATGTTGGATAATGGTTATCTAGCTAAAGATGAAAAAACTGCTGAATACTCGATAGGATGGAAACTGGTTAAGTTTGCTCATAATTTTTCTGATGCAAGTTACAAATCTTTGATAAGGGATATATCTCCCTACTATCTCAATTTATTGAAGAATAAATATAACGAAACCGTTAGCATTTTTATTAGGGTAGGTTTAAAACAACTTTGTTTAGCCTGCGTCTCCAGTTCACAATCGATTATAGTTAGACACATACCTGATGAGATAGTGGATTTACATTGGGACGCACCTGGTCTTCTTTTGTTAACATCAACAAACAACATTGAAAATCTCGAGTGGGATTTTGATATTTCAGAATTCAAAAAAGAAATAGAAAACATTAACAATAACGGATATGCCATCACAGCTACTGGTGAATATGATGAAATCACTTCTATTGCGACTCCTATCTATGGTCCTTACAGAAAATTATTAGGCGCGCTTACACTACAGGCACCGTCATATAGAATAAATCCAAAATTGTCCGAGAAAATGTTAATAGATCTTAAACAAGTTTCTTTAAAAATGTCTAACGAAATATTATTGGCAGAAAAGTTCTAAGTAAAGGAAATCAAACAATGAAAGGAATTCTTTTGATTAGTCATAATGGATTAGCTGAAGCGATGCTAGAAACAGCAAAAATGATTTACGGAGATGCTGACAAGCAAATAAAAACCATTGGACTGAAAGTGGGAGAGTCACAAGAAAGCTTCGACAAAAGAATAGATGCAGTCATAAAAGAATTAGACACTGGTGAAGGAGTAATTGCCCTTGTAGATTTACTAGGAGGAACTCCTTGCAATCGCTTAGCCAAATTTGTTGGAGACAATTTGACAATTCTAACGGGGATGAATCTTGGAATGGTATTAGAAACTATTGTTGCCCGAGATAATGAGGGGTTGAATATCAATTTACTACTTGATTCATCTAGGGAATCGATAGTTCATTACAATATGCTACTGGATACAGACATTGAGGATGAAATTATATAAATTTGACAACTTATACAAATTATACCTGAATGTCTATATTATTCTTTGACAAAATTCTTTGACAAAATGCATCCTTTTGAATGAATGAACCTCGGAAGTACATCCATAGCATTGGTAGGCATTAATTACCCGAGGCTTATTACGTGCTGGTATTAAAACAACGACCCGTAACTGTCACTTGTAGGGCGGGTGGGGGTCGAACCCACACAGTGTCACCACCGACGGATTTTAAGTCCGTTGCGTCTGCCTATTCCGCCACCGCCCCGAAACAGGTAAGCAGTATTTTACCATTAGTCAAATAATTTGGTGGAAAAATCCTAATGTTTCAATTGATGTCTTCTTCTGAGGGTTTGCTTCTTTTTTCGCTTTTCTATTTTGGTTCTTTAATTAGTTCATAATTTACCTTTACATTCATAATCCGCCTAACTAACCACTTGTCGAAATTTCTTGTAGTTAAGGTTATATTGCCCCACTTGCTCAAAGCACTTTAATTCTTATTCTCAGGAAAAGAACCCAACTAAAAACCGTGACCAAAACTGTAATTGTTGTTATCGACCTTCGCCTTTCCAGGTCTTGTTGATTTTTTATCAGGTTAACCTAAATCCGACAGAAAACCCTTCGCAAGCCTACTAGGTTCATGGAAAAAACCACCGAATGATCGGGATACGGCGCAAGGTGAGTACTATCAACCCAGAAAATATCGATACAATCGCAACAATCAATGGTATGCCGATGATTGGGTTGAAGGTGTTTGAATCGATGGTTATTCCCAAAGTGCCTACATAGAGCATTTCCAGGATAATCAGATGAATAAGATAGACGGAAAAACTGGTTGAAGCCGCAAGAGAAATGAATTTCTTGAGATTTGGAAAACGGGTATAAAAACCCGAAACATCAAGTTGCTTTATGTAAATAAACAGTGTAAAGGCCGATGCAATTACAGTCAGCGATGTATAACCGTAAAAGAATTCATCCAATTCCCCGGTTTTGTTGCTTATCACCCACGTACCAAGGAAAGTCGCCAAATTAGCAATCATCCAAATAATCAACAAAAACGAGTTTTTCACGAGGGGTATTGTCGAAAGGAAATAACCTGCTAAATAGTATCCAATATAGCCGGTAATTGGTATTAATAAGTAATAGAACCGAATTCCCCAAAACTTTTTCAAGAGTGAAAAAACTGAGACAGCCAGAATCCAAAGTCCGATTGCGTAAAGAAAGTCTTGTTTCTTCGCCTGTGCAATAAAAACCTTAAGCAACGGAGTTAGCAGATATAGACCAAAAATCATATAAAGAAAGTACAGATGGTAATAAACATTCCCTGATAAGATATTCAGAAGGAAAGCTTTAAGATTTATTACCTCATGGGTATTAATTGAGCTCCAAAATACGTAAATGACTGACCAGGAAAACAATGGAAAAATAACCCGAAAAGATCTTTTCTTTAAAAAAATTATTAAAGATAGAGCTTGGTCTGATGATAATTGCAACAATCCGCTGACCATAATAAAAACTGGCACTGCTGGACGAGAGAGCGTGTCGAAAAAATGGGCAACCATCCAATTTTTTGAACCAACTGTTGCATCGTCAAGAAAGAACGCGGAGACGTGAATGGTTACTGCCATGCAAAGAGCAATCACTCGGAGAAAATCAATGTAATCAATTCTTTCATTTGATGCTGGTTTTTCTTCGACGACTTGATTCTGCATGGTTGTTCCTTTTGTTATTTGTGAAAGATCAAAAAGAGAGATCGTACTTTTGTTCGATTTCATTAACTTCAATCATTTCTAATTGCCTATCCTGCAATAATTACTGATTGCTCTTCATGATAGGTGATTATATTTTACCTTTCATTTTTTGGGATTTTTTTTGCCTGAACCATATCAGGGCTGGTGCATTTGAATTATCTTTTCAACGAGTGAGTTTATGAATAATGACGACAATTCCAATCCTCTCCAGCGAAGCGAAGTGACTGCCTGCGTGCCTTGTCAGAGGGAATTAACCCCTGGGAAAGGTGGAGGATGGGTCTTTCCCTCCAGCGAAGGCAAAAGACAAGTGGATTCTGAAAGTCCCATTGAAAACAATTAAGTTTTGTCTGACCCGCACATTCCGTATTCTCTGCATTCCTCCCCATCAGGCGTATAATAGCCAGAATATGGATCTGACACCGCTATCCTGGCTGCTAGCCTTCCTTCCCATCCTGACCGTCATGGTCTTAATGCTCGCGTTCAAATGGGGGGGCATGCGTTCCAGCGCTGCCAGTTGGATCGTGACCGTCATCGTCAGCATGGCCTTTTTTGGCGGCACCTGGAAGATCCTCGCCTGGTCACAGATCAAATCACTATTCCTCTCCTTCAACCTGCTCTACATCATCTGGGGCGCACTTTTACTCTACAGCCTGGCGAACGAAGTCGGAGCCATCCGCATGATCAGCGACGCGATCCCTCACCTTTCCAGCGACCGCAGCCTGCAGGTGCTCACCATTGCCTTCCTCCTCACCTCCTTCCTGCAAGGCGTGGGTGGATTTGGCGTGCCAGTGGCTGTTTGCGCACCAATCCTGGTCATCCTGGGCTTTAATCCAATCATTGCTGTGGTTCTGACCGCTATAGGACACAGTTGGGCTGTCGCTTTTGGCTCTATGGCAACCGCTTTTGAAGGCCTCATCAGCGTCACCGCTGTCCCTGGCATCCAGATCGCTCCTTACGTGGCGGCGTTTTTCGCGCTCTCTTACGTCCCGATCGCCGGCATCATCACCGTTCTCAGCACCGGCTGGAAAAGCCTTTGGAAGACCATGCCCGCCATCCTCGCCATCAGCGCCGTGATGTCCCTCACGCTTTATATCCTGGTCACGAACGGGCTTTGGTCGCTTGGCTCGATCGGGCCCTCGCTGATGGGCTTGCTGACCATGTTCCTGATCACCCGCCTGCCCGCGTTTCGCGGCAAAGCCAACCCGGGCAAGCCAGCCGAAAACAAACAAAGCTTCCTCCTGTCCATCATGCCCTACATCCTTTTGGTCAGCATTGGTTTTCTGATTATCCTGATCAAGCCGCTCAATCAGTTTCTTTCCCAGGCGCAGTTTTCCCTTAGCTATCCGGAAATTGTCAGCAATCTTGGTCTCGTTACCCCAGCACAGAAATCAGATACGATCAGCTTCTTTTCCCATCCGGGTTCGATTCTGATGTATTCGATCCTGATCTCCTCGCTCATCTTCCATTTTAAGGGCTATTTCAAAGCCGGTGCGCTGCGCAGGATCCTCAGCCGGCTTGCACACAGCGCCATCAGCGCTAGTCTGGGCGTCATCACAATGGTCGGCGTTTCCACCATCATGACCCATACCGGCATGACCAGCATGATCGCCCGCGGGATCAGCGAGGCGGTCAACCGAGGCCTGTACCCCGCCGTGTCGCCTTTTTTGGGCGCGCTGGGCGCCTTCCTGACGGGGTCAAACTCCAACAGCAACATTCTTTTTGGCGTCATCCAGAAAGAATCCGCCCACCTGCTCGATCTGAGCGTGCCGCTCATTCTGGCTGGACAAAACGCCGGAGCGTCCTTTGCTTCGGTCATGTCACCCGCCAAATTGATCGTCAGCTGCACGACGGTTGGACTGGCCGATCAGGAAGGCATCGTTTTGCGAAAACTTTTACCGCTGCTCCTCGTGCCCATCGGTTTGGTGGCGGTCGCGATGTACATATGGGCGCTAATCATGGGAGCGGGATTATGAAATTCAACCTCAACCCCAGCCGGAAGTTTCGTTTCCAGGTCGCGATCTTTGCCTTCGAAGCTATCATTACCTTCCTGATGTATCTTGCCCTGCGTACCGATCATATTTTGCTTGGAAAGATACTCTCATCCCTCCTGATCCTCGGCATTTTCAGCCTGATCTTCTTACAATAAGCAGCGGTCACGGCATTCGTTTTAAAATCTTATCTCGGATTGTTTCAGCATTAGAAAAAGATAGATAAAAAAACATCCCAATGTTCCATATAGGCATGATGGGGGCGTTTCATCCTTCAGGCAACATCCGGCTATCCTACAGGAGGTTTGTTTGTAAAAGACCAACTTAGGTTGGTTAACCAAAACATAAAAAAGCCTGTTTGTAGCTTATGAAAAGCAAAACAGGCTTTTTGAAAATCCAGTCGATATTCAATTGTCTTTTCACTCCCCCCTTTTTTTCTATTTCACAGGCGCGCATTCCTGAAAAAAGTGATCCTATTTATTAATGGACGGCATAGCGACTGCGTATGGATTAGCTATTGGCTCGTAATAGACTATCTGAAAATAGCAGAAAGAACGCTGGTCGCCTTGTGGTAATTTAAACTCTAATCAATAAGCCCAATCGTCAGAATTTATGATGTGATCATTAAAGAAGTAAGAATGGCCTTTCCAACCTATGACGGTTTGTTGCGAAACATCATGAAATCAAAGTTCAGTTGTCCCATTACGATAATAGGTTCTCCAGACGTAGATATCAATGTCAGCTGTTGGGTTTTCAACTTTATTGTAATAATTAATATATATCTTATCCGGTCTGCTTTTATTTGGAATTGTTAAAGGGGCGGCATATATTTTCGCATTACTACCGGAATAATTGCTTCCCAAACATCCGTTACCTCCATTGTACATCGTCAGATTGGTGGCGACAGGCGTACAAACAATTCCAGGAACATTGTATTTTTCAAGTTTATATTTTGCGCCCAATATCATTTCGTCTGGGTTGTTTTCTATCCCCTGCCTTTCTGCTTGAGCAACCCTGGGGGTTAAAACTTGTAGCGATCAGGAAGATTATTAGAATAAGACTGATTGTAAGAACTGTATTGTTTTTCACTTCTCTCCTTTACTAAATTGAAAGTCGATTCTTATTGCTGAATAGACCAGCTATTCATATTATTCATGTGCTATCGGTTTCCCTTCAAGCAAATTACATTCAGGGGAAATTGATTAAAATTGGAATCTGATCATAGGCTGTTGTACTTTCTTACCAAAAACTAAACGAACAAGTCTGGCTTGAAATTTAGACGATTATCTATAATCATACCTGATGGTAAAAATAAGTATATTAATTTTACTCTGTTTAAAATCAACTGTATGCGAAAAGCAAACGAGATATTGTTACTTGGCTGGTTCGATACCTGCATTAACGGTAAGACTCAATCCAAGGTCTATCACGTAAACCCAACCACAATCAGGCGCTTCTGACTATTATGCGGGTTAAACGAGACGATCAAAAATCGTGAAACATGAAACTGTTTTTTGGGCTTAATGATCATCAACCAGCCGCGCGCCCTGACCGACACCAGCCTGATAGATCTGCCTGACGCCAGGAAGTTTGCCAAGCTCCTGCAGCGCCCAACCCACTTCATTTTTAAGCGTCAGGACATGCACATTGGGACCGGCATCGACTGTGCAGCAGAGCGCGCGTCCAGCTTTGCGCCACTGTTTGACCTGCCAGAGGATGATCTCGGTCTCGGGCAGCCAATAGATCAGGGGAGGAGTGCTGGTGCGCATGACTGCGTGCATGAATTCTGAATCTTCCTCAACAACCTCCGCGAAAAGGGCAAAATCCCGCTCCAGGATGGCTTTGCGGCAGAGTTCGACCCGTTCCGAGACGCGTTCCTGACGTAAAGCGTGTAAGTGCGAAGTGTGGGCGAGGGCGTGCCCGGCGGTTGAACCGACCGCTTTGTGACCGGTATCGAGCACACAGATCAGGTCGATCAGGTGCCAATGATCGGCGGGCGCGATCGAGTAAGCGAAAGAGTCCGCGTCGCCTTCTCCTGCCTGCCAGTGGACAAAACCGTCGGGGATGGAACGGCTGGCGGATCCGGAACCGCGCCGGGCGAGCCGGGAAAGCTGGCTTTCGGAGAGGTTCAATCCAATTGCAGTTGAGGCTGCAAGCGCCAGGGCAGCGAAGGCTGAGGCTGAAGAGGCAATTCCAGCGCCAGCGGGGAAATTATTTGTGCTGTCCACTTGCGCGTAGATATCTTGTTTTGCCGTGCTTCTTACCAGGTCCAGGAAATCAGCCACACGTTTTAAGGAAGCGCCTTCCTGCGCTTTTCCTGCCAGGCTAAAGCGATCTTCCGTGTAGGATGGATCAAAACGAACCGTTGTGCGGGTCTCGAGCCCAGCCAGATTGCTGGACAGGGAAGAGTTGCAGGGCAGGCGTAAGGCATCATCGCGATTGCCCCAGTATTTAATAAAGGCAATGTTGGGGTGCGCGATGGCAGTTGCGGTCATTAATTCTGGACTTTTCATGGCAGTTTCGTTATGATTAATCTCCCGTGGTGGTTTACGATCTTCTACATAATCATAAACCAAACCATGTGATCCGCAAGCGTTTTGTAGGCGCGCAGAAAATTAAAGGAGAGCATCAAATGAACGAAGAAGATAAAGTTCCTCAAAGCTATGAGAAAGTATCGGGCTACAAAGGGAAGCAAATTACGACGGTTTTTAACCAAAAAGGGCAGATCAAGCGCGTATTTGCTCAGGAAGTAAATCCAGAGCGTGAAGGACAAAGCGAACTGGCAAAAATGATCGATCATACACTGCTCAAAGCTGATGCGACCGTAGGGCAAATTGACAAGCTTTGTCAGGAAGCGCTCGATTATGGCTTTGGGGCGGTGTGTGTGAATGGTTATTGGGTCAAACACTGCAAGCAGGTTCTGGCTGGCAGCCAGGTAAAGACCGCGGCTGTGGTTGGTTTCCCTCTGGGCGCCATGGCAAGTAAAGCTAAAGTCAGCGAGACAAAACGGGCTGTCAAGCATGGCGCGGTTGAAATTGACATGGTCATGAATATTGGTGAACTGAGAGCGGGAAACCTGGCAGCTGTCGCACGAGATGTTCAAGGTGTTGTGCAGGCCGCACACGCGGGTGAGGCAATTGTCAAAGTGATCATCGAAACCTGTCTTCTGACTGACGATGAAAAAGTAACCGCTTGTTTGTTGGCGAAGGAAGCAGGAGCGGATTTTGTGAAAACCTCAACTGGTTTTTCGAACGCTGGCGCAACCGTGGAAGATGTTGCATTAATGCGCAGCATTGTTGGTCCGGATGTGGGCGTAAAAGCTGCAGGTGGTATTCGTAGTTATGAAGATGCCTTGCGGATGATCGAAGCCGGAGCAAACCGAATTGGCGCGTCCAGCGGCATCCAGATCGTGGAAGAGGAATTGCGTCGCAAAGCCGCAGGATAAATATTTTCTTGCAATATGTGCCAAAATTTCTAGAAAGTAATAGCTATTTCTTGACAATGTTCAAAAATGGTATACTTAGAATATAATTAACTGAAATCTAAATTAGGAGATTCACCTTTCTGCATCTAGGCACAACAAAAGGAAGGAAATTATGGCAAAGAAAAGTTCCGGAAGTTTATTATCTTCCTACCGAAAAAAGCGACGCAATAATAAGTCGATCCTGATCGCACTGGCGGCACTGCTGGTGATGGTTGGTCTGGTACTGATCGTACTTTGGGCGACTGGTGTTATTGGTGATGGCGCAGGATTTTCGCTTATTAGCACCAAAACGCCTACTCCAACCATGACCTTTACACCAACTCCGGTGACTCCAACAAACACGGCAACAATTACAAGTACTCCGACCGAAACACCCACAATTACCCCAACAGCGACACTGGATGGGCCTTTTGATTACATTGTACAGGCAGATGACTTTACCTGTTTCGATGTTTCGGAAAAGTTTAATGTCAGCCTGGAATTATTGCTGTACGTCAACAATATTGCTTTGGGCGAACCCTGTGTCATTCATGAAGGTCAGGTTATCAAAGTCCCGCCGAGCTGGCAGGAAATGCCGACTTCAACGCCTGTCCCGACCGATCTGGCACCGGGCACGGTCATCGACTACTATGTCGAACCTGGAGCGAATTTGCTCACAGTTGCTCAGTTCTTCCGTTCAACTATCCCGCAGATCATTTTTGAAACGAATCGCTATCGAACTGCCAACCGCATCACTCCGTTGTTGACTGAAACCACGATGCTGAACATCGGTGATCTGCTGAAAGTGCCGGTAAATATCGCTACTCCGATTCCTACTTCAACTCCAACCCGGACGAGCACACCAAAACCTTAAAGTTACAAGCAATAAACGAACAAGCCCTTCGTGAGAGGGGCTTGTTCGTTTAAGAAATATGTGCCAAAAAGCAAGAATACTCTTTACTCATATTCATCTGCTTATCCTGAATATTAATATGACAATGTTCTTAACTTGCCATCTTCAATCGCAGACTGGAAAAGAGCGTCAATCACGACCATATTTTTGACCGAATCGGCGAGTGGATAAAAGGGCTTTTCCTTTCGAACCGTGACCTGATAAAAGTGCTCGATCAGGTTTTGATAGGTGTTCTCGTTACGGTAGTTGATCCTTTTATGATCATCACCAGACTCTATCAAAATTGAAACCCCTTTGTTACCTTGGTTAAAAGGTAGATCGAGGCTCATGATGCCATCAGTGCCGACAATTCGGGCGTATTGCTGGCGGATGGCGTTGAAAGCCACTTCAAAGGTACCATAGATTTGATCACCATAATCGAGGGTGGCGAGCATTTGCAAATCGACGCCGGAGCCACCTTCGTGGTAGCGTGCCTGGACGGCAATCGGTTCGCGCCCCAACATCAGGCGTTGAAAATTTACACAGTAACAACCTAAGTCATACAGCGCGCCACCGCCCATTCCTGGCACCAGCCGGAAGTCATCCGGGTTTTCGAGAGGAAACGTGAAACTGCAATGAATGAAACGAACTTTTCCAATTTCGCCCTTTTTAATCAGCTCAATGGCTTTTGGAATACGTGAGTGATAGCGGTACATAAAGTTTTCCATTAACACCAGCGATTTTTCGATGGCAGTGCCCACCATCTGCTGAGCTTCATCAGCATTCAGCGTAAACGGCTTTTCAACCAGCACATGTTTGCCAGCTTGGAGGGCTTTGATCGTCCAGGGCATGTGTTCATGATTAGGCAAGGGGATGTAAACCGCATTGACATTGACATCGCGAAGCAGATCGTCGTAGTTGCCGTAGGCAACGGGAATGCTGACCTTATCAGCAAAGCCACGGGCACGGGTGAGTTCACGGCTGGCGATCGCCAGCACATTGTTGTACTTTGCGTTTTGAATTGCCGGAATAACTTTCTCGTTAATTCTGGCGGTACCAAGAATGCCCCAGTTGAGTTCAGGCTTCCTGAATAAATTGCTAGTAATCGTTTTCGATGATAAGATATCCATAACTACTCACTTGTTTGAAGATTTAGATAACTAAAAATTTAAGTTAGACTAATTATAATATATCCGCATCCTAAAAGGAGAAGGATAAGAAAAAAAGGAGAAAAATGGTCCCACAAGAAATCATCAACAAAATCCACCAAAAAACGGAAGAAAAAAGGGAGGATCTTATCCGCTTCATGCGTGAAATATGCGCTATCCCTAGCTATGAATCGTTAATCGGCCCGGTTGGCGAACGCATTGCTGAAGAAATGCGCAAATTAGGTTTTGATGAAGTACGTTTTGATAAAATGGGCAATATTTTAGGCCGAATTGGCGATGGCCCACGCACAATTGTCTTCGACTCGCATATCGACACGGTCGGTATCGGTGATCCTGATGAATGGCAATGGGATCCTTTTGAAGGCAAAATTGAGGATGGTGTACTCTATGCCCGTGGCGCCTGCGATGAAAAAGGATCAACCCCTGGAATGGTCTATGGCATGTCCTTTGCCCGTGACCTGGGCTTGCTGGAGGGTTGGACTGCCTGGTATTTCGGCAACATGGAAGAATGGTGCGATGGAATCGCTCCGAATACCTTTGTCGAAGTAGACCCTGGCATTAAACCCGATTTTGTAATCATTGGTGAACCGACCAAAATGCAGGTCTACCGCGGACACAAAGGTCGCCTCGAAATGAAAGTTGTCGCCAAGGGTGTTTCCGCCCACGCAGCCAGCAATCATGTCGGTATTAATGCTATTTACCTGCTACTTCCCGTCATAGAGGGCATTAGTGACCTTGAACCCTCTCTGGGCGATCATGACTTCCTGGGTCATGGTAAGATCACGGTTTCGGATATGACTGTGAAAACCCCCAGCATCAACGCTGTTCCTGATGAGGCTGTTATTTACATCGATCGACGCATGACCTTTGGCGAAACTGAAGAAGAGGCCATCGCGCAGGTGGAAGCTTTGATTCCCGAAGAGTTTAAGGAACGAGTGACAGTCCAGGCGCTCTTTTATGATGAGCCTTCCTATACGGGTTTTGTTTTCCCGGTCGAAAAGTATTTCCCGGCCTGGGTTTTAGAGGAAGATCACGATCTGGTTCAGGCTGGACTGAAGGCACGCGAGCTGATCGGTCTGGATTATGAGCCGGCTGGCAAGTGGTCATTCAGTACTAATGGTATTTATTGGGCCGGCAAGGCGGGTATCCCATCGATCGGCTTTGGGCCTGGCGACGAGGTGACCGCCCATACCGTGATGGACAGCGTCAGGCTGGATGATGTCGTCAAGGCAACCGAGTTTTACGCGATTCTGCCGAGTTTAATCCCGTAAACGCGAAGATGCATGTCGGAGCCTTCCTTCCGGGAGGCTCTTTTTGTGAAGAAAGAAAAGATGATCGTCTACTGTGTCTGGGAACATAATAATAATGACAGTTTGCTGTATGCAAGCAATATTATTGGTGCTTTTACCCGTGGAGCTTCAAAAGAAGAGGCTCTAAGTAAAATGCCGATGGAAGTGAATTCCTGGTTTCTCTGGGCAGGAGAAACCCCGCCATCTTACATTGAACCAATGATCACTCAGGAAAAAGTAAGTGACCTTTGCATTAAAGATGCCGATAGCGACATCTTGTTTGAGACAGAAAAAGAAGATTTGTCAATTGAGCAATATACGCGGTTAAAATCGCTGGTGCTAAAATCTGCCAATGACTTTCTTAGCCTATATGACTCCTTCCCGGATAAGGATAAAAGTGTTTTGCCCGAAAGAAAGACTTTTTATGGGACAGTTCCTAGGACCGCGTCGGAGATGTACGAACACACCAAAAATGTCAATGCGTATTACTGGGGTGAGATCGGGTTGGATGTGTCAAATGACGGATCGATCCTGGAAAACCGTTCGCGGGGCTTTGCGACACTGGAAACAAGGGGTAATTTTTTATCTGGGAAAGTGTATGACGGCAGCTATGGAGAGCAGTGGTCGATACCAAAGGTGTTGAGAAGATTTCTCTGGCATGACCGAATTCATGCCAGGGCTATGTATAGGATGGGGATAGCGACTTTCGGTAAAGGGCTTATTCCCGATTTTTTTAAATTCGGATGCTGAAGCCCTATTACATCGGTATTTGAGAACCCCTCTCAGAAATGGCAATGATTGGTTATAATAAGCAAAACAATTCACAAGGAGAGAAAAATGCAAACCTTTTTACATGGTCGGGATTTAATCGGTGATCTTGATTTTTCCAAGGAGGAGGTCGAAACAGTCCTGGACGTTGCCTGGGACCTCAAACGCAAACGCGCGCTCAATGAACCGCATGCTTACCTGCGGGACAAAGTTCTGGCAATGCTCTTTTTCTTCAGCAGCACGCGCACGCGCGGTTCTTTTGAAGCAGGCATTGCCCAACTCGGTGGGCATGGCGCCTTCATCGACAGCAGCACTACCCAAATCTCCCACGGAGATACCGCAAAAGAAATTGGTGAGATCTATGGTCGTTACTTTGACGGGATCGCGATCCGCCATTGCGATTGGCTGGAAGGCAACACTTATCTCAACGAAGTAGCTCAAGCTAGCCGTGTGCCCGTCTTGAACATGCAATGCGATATCTATCATCCTTTCCAATGTTTGGCTGACCTGATGACGATCATGGAAAAGAAGGGGCGCGATCTGAAGAAAAAGAAGATCGTTGTTTCCTGGGCATACGCGGCTTCGTATCTCAAGCCAATTTCTGTGCCGCAGTCACTGATTATCCAGATGCCGCGCTTTGGGATGGACGTTACCCTGGCTTATCCGAAAGAATTCCCGTTGATGCCTGAGATCGAACAACAGGCTGCTGACGAAGCTAAAAAATGGGGCACCTCTTTCGAGATCGTTCATGATATGGACGAGGGCATGAAGGACGCCGACGTGATCTACGCCAAGAGCTGGGGTCCTCTGCTGACGACAGCCGACCCAGCCAAGGGTAAAGAATTACAGGATTCTTATAAGGATTGGATCATGGATCAGCGCCGTCTGGAACTGGGTAAACCGGACGCGATCTATATGCATCCCTTGCCCGCCGACCGCAATATTGAGGTGACGGATGAGGTGATTCTAGGCCCCAACTCCGTCGTTTATGATGAGGCTGAAAACCGTTTGCACGCACAAAAAGCTGTTATGGCTTTGACCATGAGCTAAGCTTAGATTTTTTTTAATAGCGAACAATGGTGGCAAATTCGCCACCATTGTTTTTTATGTTGAGGTGGATTTTGGTTGGACTATTAATTTTAAAGGGAACGCAGGTAAAATCACTTATAAATATGGAGTAAGCTATGGTAAAGAAGATATTATTATTCCTCAACATCTCTTTTGGAGCGGCTTTGGCGATCCAGGCTTTGTTTCATCCGAGCCTTGATGCCAATACTCGATTGGTTTATATGATCGTTTCGGTTGTTTTTATCAATACTTCAGTATTTGCCAATATGGCATATTCCGCGGCGATGTCGGAGAATTCCTTCACCTTCTTCAGCCGAAAATACCGCAAGTTGCCAAAACAAGAAGCAGATCAAAGCACGAGGGCGATGATGGAAGTTGCCACCACCTCAATGCTCGTTAGCTCCATGTTGGGATTGTTGGCTTCAAATACGATGTTTTTCCTTGAAATTACTCAAATTAACTATCTGATCTGGACTATTGTCATTGCGACACTTGTGCCTCTGGCGATTGCTTTTTTGTATCAGTTGAAGACAGATAAAAAGTCTTGATTTTTCACAGAGATCAAATATTGTAATCAAGCATTGCATTATGTTTTGCAAGTGGATGGGCAGGTTTATGTTCCCGCAGGGGCAGGAGACCATGCGGGTTACTTTAGTTAAAAACAGAAAATGAGTTTGCTTTTGGATAAACACCGTGGAACAGGTGAGTGATTATGCGCGTGGACAGGAGGCCACGCGCGAACGTTGTAAAATTTTTTCAGCATGGTCTCCTGACCATGCGCGAATAATATAAAAACATCTTGGAAACGTGGTCGGGAGACCACGTTTGAATGTGGTAAGTTTTATTCCATCAGGGTCTCCTGACTCTGCGGTTGACGATGATAAATCGGAAAAGCACGTCTAATTTTTCAATTTCACAGCGAATATAATTACAGAATGACCTCAAATAGAATGTTTCCAATAGTTGACAAACACTTTTGTTATTTCGTCACTTTTTCAGCAATTAATTGGATAAGAGTGTTTTCCTATGAGCAAGCCAGATCAATTCTTATTGAAAGTTTGAAATTCGCGCAATTGGAAATGGATCTTGCTATACATGCTTATGTGATCATGCCAAGCCATATTCATATGATTGTTTCAAATAAGAATTACGACAATGATCAATTAAAAAGGTCATTGGTATCGATAAGAAAGTTTACAGGTCCAAGGATTATTGAATTTATCAATAATGGAGATACCCCTTTTGCTAAACAATTGGAAAACCATCTTATGAACGATAGAAAGAGAATGTTTTGGCAGGAGGGTTGGCATGCGGAGGCTATTCATAGTTTTGATTTTTATAAACAGAAAGTAGATTATATTCACGATAATCCACGAAGGGCAGGATTAGTTGGATTACCGGAAAACTATCCATACTCTTCAGCAAAAACGATCATGTATGGGGAGCATGGCTTGATTGAACTTGATTACCTGGTATAAGCTTTATGATTAAATTTAGTAATACGCGCGTGGACAGGAGGCCACGGGCGAACAAGTATATTGACATAGGCCTATTTTGGAAACGTGGTCTCCCGACCACGTATGAACGTTTATATTCTCTTTATAGTTCTCTGTTCCAGCATGGTCTCCTGACCATGCGGTTAAGCACAATAAATTGAAAAAACATGTTTCCAATAAGTTTTTGGATTCAAGCTATCTGTTTGTGGACGGGAGGCAACGCGCGAACGGGAATGTCGAATTGAAAGAAAGATTCAATCAGTGAATCTTTCTTTCAATTTCGACCTACACCAGAAATGGATTACATAAAAGATCCATCTTCACAAAAAGACCTCGTGATCTCGCGAGGTCTTTGAACTAATAAGAAAGGTTAAAGGGTTTTGGTCACTTACTTTTCGGGCATGTCACGGCTGGCGATGACGTCTACCCCAGTACCAATGACATTGGCGATGATGACATCTTCCGCTTTGACGGGCGCGGTAACTTCGACGGCACGGATTTTTTCCAACACCTCACCTATCCTGCTCTTTGGAATTGAGCCTTTGGTATAAACCGGTAGAAGGGGATGGAAACCATTAGGGATTTTGACCGTGCTGGAAACCATTCGTTGGGGTGCGATAGCTTCCTGGCGACCATAGTTCTCGCCCTTGCGGCAACGATTTCCCAATATTTTAATCACTTCATCGCCTTCCATGCGAACAATCAACTTACAGCCCATTGGGCAAGCGGTGCAGATAAAGTTCTTTTCTTCCATCTTATGCCTCCGATTTGGGATAAATATCAACGGTCAGTGTGCCGGTTTTTTCGACTTCAGCTGCCATTTTGGGTTTGAGCATAATGGTGACCATCTCACCTGGACGAACATAGCGTTCTGACCGACGAACGATACTGTTATTTTCTCCCCGGACTTCCAACCAGACATCCTCCTCAATGGGTCGGGTGACGCGCATCTGCAGACTGATATCACCTTGTTCGAGGGCTTTTTTGTCGAGTTTGTGGGGGACGATGTAGCGAACATTTTTGCCAGCCTTGAGGGGAATGTATCGTGCTGCGCGTTCTTTTTCTGCCAGCGCGAACTCAGCGGCGCTTTTACCGGCCTCGAAACCAGCCATGGAAACATAGTCGACCAGGTCATAAACATGAACCACGTTGCCGGCTGCAAAGATGCCGGGCACGTTGGTCTGGAAGTGTTCATCAACAAAGGGCCCACCGGTGACGGGGTCAAGCATGACGCCGGCTTTCTTGCTCAGCTCATTTTCCGGGATGAGACCAACGGAGAGCAGCAGCGTATCGCAGGGGATGATCTCTTCGGTGCCAGGGATGAAATTCCACTTGTCATCAACCGCAACCGATTCGATGGCTTCGACACGATCTTTGCCGATAATCTTCTTGACTGTATGCTGCAATTGAAGGGGAATACCCCAGTCCTCGAGACACTGGACGTAGTTGCGGCTCAAACCAGAGAGATAAGATTGGATTTCGAGCACTCGTTCAACCTTGGCGCCTTCAAAAGTGAGGCGACGCGCCATGATCATGCCGATATCGCCTGAACCGAGGATGACGAATTTCTTGCCGGGCATGAAGCCTTCCACGTTCACCCAGCGCTGTGCTGTTCCTGCGGAATAAACGCCATTTGGGCGGTAACCGGGGAGACGTACCTGAGCACGGGTGCGTTCGCGACATCCCATTGCAAGGACGATGGCATGGGCGTTTACCTCAATATAACCAAAATCCTTACTGGAGAGGTAGAGCTTGCGCTGCGACGTTACATCCATGACCATGGTATCCAATAAAAAGGTGATCCCCAGGGATTTTGCTTCATTAATAAAACGTTGGGCATATTCAGGTCCGGGTAGATCCTCTTTGAAAGTTTGCAGACCAAAGCCGTTATGGATACATTGCAGGAGGATGCCACCCAGTTCGACATCACGCTCGATCACGAGCACATCGTCGACACCTCCCTTTTTCGCTTCGATGGCGGCTGCCAGCCCACCAGGACCAGCACCGATTACAACTACATCATATTGTTTCTTAATCGACATTTTCGACCTCCACGTTCTTGGTAGTCCGGATGAGGTATTCTGAGCCTTCGCCTCGTTTGGTGATTTCAAAAGGCGAGACCCCCAGTTCACGGGCAAGAATTGCGACCACGCGTGTCATGTCAAATCCACCTTGGCAGCGACCAGTGCCCAACCAGGTGCGGCGTTTGATCGCATCGTAGGTCTGGGCAGGCACGGAAGCATGAATTTCTGCGACGATTTCGCCTTCGGTAACGTTTTCGCAGCGGCAGACAACTCTGCCATAGCGTGGGTCGATATCGCAGAGCAGTTTACGCTCCAGATGAGTCATTTTTGAAAAGCGGGGACGGGCAGGGCGAATTGGATCCCAATCTTTTTTATCGATAAAGATTTCGCCGGCGTCTTTCATCAGATCAACTACCATTTCAGCGATAGCTGGTGCTGAGGTGAGACCAGGGGATTCAATGCCACCCAAATTGACAAAGCCCTGAACTTTTTCGGGTATTTCTATGACAAAATCATTGTTGTAGTTGACACCTGGGGTCAGACAAGGTCCGTTACCCATAGGTCGCAAGCCAACAAAATTTGCAATTGAGTGTCTTAGGTTGAGACTCGGTATCAACTTACGGGCACCATCAAGTAGTTCGTCCATACCTTCTTTTGTTAGAGAGGTGTCTTCTTTGTCTTCAATTATATTGGCATTGGGCCCGATAATGGTGTTTTCGTGCAGAGTTGCCGTAACGAGAATACCCTTTCCACGACTGGAGGGTACGGGGAAGAGCACGTTGTGAATCTGGACCTCGTTGCGGTCAAAGATGAAATATTCACCTTTACGGGGTTTGATGAAGAATTCAGGGCGAACCCCGGCTTTGTGCATGACTTCATCGGAATAGATGCCAGCTGCATTGATCACCCAACGGGCAAAAAAGTCGCCGCGATTGGTTTTGACACCGATAACACGGCTGCCTTCCCAAATAAAATCTTCAAAAGCGGTATTGAAGAGGACTGTGGCACCGTTGTTGACGGCATTTTCGGCGGCAGCAACGGTGACCTGAAATGGATCACAGAGACCACCGGTACTTGCCCAAAGGGCTCCGCTTACCTCAGGGTTAATGTCTCGCTCACGCGATCGCATTTCAGCCCCATCGATCATAAGCATGCCGGGCACACCGTTTTTGACGCCTTGTTGCATGAGTTTGTCAACCAACGGGAGTTCCTCTTCGCCAACAGCAACCACATAGTCACCACGTCGTTCAAAAGCAAAGCCAAGTTCACCCGCGAGTTGGTCCCACATTGGGTTCGCACGCACATTCATGAGCGCTTTCAGAGAGCCAGGGAGAGGATCGTAACCAGCATGGACAATTGCGGTATTGGCAGATGAACACCCCATGCCGAGATCAGCTTCCTTTTCAATTAGTAAGATTCTGCCTTCAAAGCGGGAAAGCCAGCGAGCAATCATTGCCCCGACTACGCCTCCCCCGATTACGAGATAATCGTATTTTTCCTGCACACTTACCTCCAACCTATTTTGTTTTTGACAGCTTATCGATCATGATACCGATATGTACGCATTTCGGTTTTTTTCGGTAAAGCCGTCTTTGATGTGAAAGCGACAATTAATCTGAAAGTAGATAAAGACAAATTAGGCTATACAAACTTACAAATTAACGCTAAATGGTATTATACTACCTAAAAGTCAGGAAATCTTAAATTAGTTTCATCATTTTTTGCAAGTCGTCTATACAACAGTTGCAAAATGGTGTAGAATCGTGATATAGTTATGTAAATGCAGCTTACAATAGTGAAAGGCTTGAGTTTTTTTGAGCCTGAACCGAAAAACAGTCAGTTTGTTTAATAATTGGATACCAAGGGAAATAGGGAATAAATATTGATAGCGAATAATAATGTTGGTTTATCAAAAAGAGACTCGACTTCCAGATCAGGAAGAATGAAGGCATTGTTATGCGTGTATTCAATTTATGGGGGATTTAATGTTTGATTTTATAATTAGTAATCTGCAAAAGATGAAAGGGAGGTGTGCCTATTCACTAATAATTGTTCGACAAGCTGTATCAAAACCATCTTTTTTCAAACAAATTTATAAGGAGAATAAATAAAATCATGGACAATCGTACAATGAAAGAATTTGTCGGCGAAATTTTCGGAACCTTCATCCTGATCCTGCTCGGTGATGGTGTCGTCGCCAACGTCGGTCTGGCTCCTCGTGTAGCTGGAACTGCTTATAACTGGAACACCATTACAATCGGCTGGGCTTTCGCAGTTGTTATCGCTGCTTACGTCTCCGGTGGTATCTCTGGTGCCCATCTGAACCCAGCCGTTACCCTCGGTCTGGCTGTTCGCCGTGGCTTCCCCTGGAAGAAAGTTGTTCCCTATATCATTGCACAATTCATTGGGGCATTCCTCGGTGCTGCTGTCGTTTATCTAATCTACCGCGATGGTCTCGTGGCTGCTGGTATGCCCAATGTCTGGTCAACCGGTCCAGGCTCAACCTTTGGCGCAAGCTGGTGGGGCTCACCATCTTCAGGAGCGGTTGGCGCATACAGTATGGTAACTGCCGCTATCGCAGAGCTCTTTGGCACCTTTATCCTGATCTGGGGTATCGCTGCCAGTGGCGACCTCAAGAACAGTGGTCTTAAAGACAACCTCGGTACATTCCTGGTTGGTTTCGCTGTCCTGGCAGTCGGTCTCTCCCTTGGTGGACCCTCCGGCTACTCGATCAACCCCGCTCGTGACCTCGCTCCCCGTATCTTCGGTGCCTTGGTTGGAACAAAGGATCTTTTCGACGCACAATTCTACTGGCTGATTGTCCCAGTGCTCGTACCGCTCGTTGCCGGTCCTATCGGCTTCTGGCTGTATGATGTGCTGGTGAGCGCCAATCTGCCCAAGAAAGATTAATTAATCAACGACCGCTGAATGACGCTTGGTCATAGCAAGGTCGAACCAAGTTAAAAGGAGACGCTTATATGAAAAAATTGATCAATAACCCTGAAAATGTTGTAAAAGAAGAACTCAAAGGTATCGAACTGGCGCATGCCGACCTGGTCAAGGTCTATTATGACCCCGACTTCATCGTTCGCGCTGATGCACCTGTTCAAGGCAAGGTAGGCTTAGTCTCCGGTGGGGGCAGCGGTCATGAACCCATGCACGGCGGTTTTGTCGGCAAGGGCATGCTCGATGCAGCCTGCCCAGGCGCGGTCTTTACCAGCCCGACTCCCGATCAGATGCTGGAAGCTACCAAAGCAGTTGATGGTGGTGCCGGTGTCCTGCATATTGTCAAAAACTACACCGGTGACGTGATGAACTTCGAAATGGCAGCCGATATGGCTCGCGGCGAAGGCATCGAAGTCGAATCTGTGGTCGTTGATGACGATGTCGCTGTTGAAGACAGCACCTGGACTGCTGGACGACGTGGTGTTGGTCTGACTGTTCTGATGGAAAAAATCGTTGGCGCAGCAGCCGAAGAAGGCCGCTCATTGAAGGAATGTGCCGACCTGGCACGTAAGATCAATGGACAGGGTCGCAGTATGGGCATGGCTTTGACCTCCTGCACTGTTCCTCATGTCGGCAAACCCTCCTTTGATTTACCAGAAGACGAAATGGAAATCGGTATCGGTATCCATGGTGAACCTGGCCGCCATCGCATTCCGTTGGAACCAGCTGATAAGATCACCGAAATGCTGCTTGAGCCAGTCGTCTCGGATCTGCCTTTCAAAGAAGGCGACGAAGTCCTGCTGTTTGTCAACAGCATGGGCGGCACTCCACTGATTGAGCTCTACATCGTGTATGCCAAGGCAGTTGAACTGCTCAAAGCCAAGGGCATCAAAGTGGTTCGCCACCTTATCGGTCCTTACATTACCAGTCTTGAAATGGCTGGAACCTCAATCACATTACTTAAGATGGATGAGGAAATGCTCAAACTCTGGGATGCACCGGTTAAGACAGCCGGAATGCGCTGGGGAATTTAGTTTAGAAACAGGATACTGGAGCTCGTGAGCTCCAGTATCCATATTAGAGGCAAATGTGACTATTCAAAGAGATGATGTGTTGAACTGGGTGCGTGATTATGCCCAGGTAATCGAAGACAACCATGAAATGCTGACAAATTTAGACCGTGAAATCGGTGATGCCGATCACGGAGCTAATATGCACAGAGGCTTTAAGGCTGTCCTTGAAAAGTTGCCTTCGGTAGAAGATAAAGATATCGGAACAATCCTGAAAACCGTTGGAATGACGCTTCTGTCAAAGGTCGGTGGAGCGGCAGGGCCTCTTTACTCGACAGTTTTCATGAAAGCCGGAATGACCATCGGCGCAAAAATGGAAATGGAACTAAGTGACTGGGTGCAAGCTCTTGAAGCTGGCATTGCGGGAGTGACAAACCTCGGAAAAGCACAATTGAACGACAAAACCATGTTGGACGCGCTCTTTCCTGCGATGGATGCCTTGAAAAAAGCCATCGCGGATGGCGCCTCAACTGGGGATGCGCTTAAACAGTCTGCCGAAGCTGCCCATCAGGGTATGCTGGCGACGATTCCCCTCATGGCTCGCAAAGGTCGGGCTAGTTATCTGGGAGAACGCAGTATTGGGCATCAGGATCCGGGGGCTACTTCAACAACTTTGTTGCTTGAATCAGTCGCAAAAAAATGGGCGGATTGCTGATCCGTTCACTCATCAAAAAATAAGTATAAAAAGGAGAAAATTATTATGGCAAAATATGTAGGAGCAGTTGATCAGGGTACTACCAGCACTCGTTTTATGGTATTTGATCATGGTGGAAAAGTTGTTGGTTATGAACAAAAAGAACATGAACAAATCTACCCAAAACCAGGATGGGTTGAACATGATCCATTGGAAATTTGGCAAGCTACTCAGGATGTTATCAGTGGCACACTTAAGAAACTTCACCTGGAACCAAAAGATCTCGCGGCAGTTGGTGTAACCAATCAGCGCGAAACCGCAGTCGTTTGGGAAAAAGCCACTGGCAAACCTGTTTACAACGCCATTGTCTGGCAGGACACCCGTACTGATCTGATCTGCAACGAACTCGCAAAAGATGGCGGTCAGGATCGCTTCCGCGCCAAAGTTGGTCTGCCTCTGGCAACCTACTTCTCTGGCATGAAGATTAAATGGATTCTCGACAATGATCCCTCTCTGAAAGCAAAAGCTGAAAAGGGCGAGATTCTCTTCGGAAATATCGACACCTGGGTTATCTGGAATCTGACCGGTGGTCCCAAGGGTGGCGTCCATATCACTGATGTGACCAACGCTTCCCGTACCTTCATGATGAATCTGGAAACACTCGACTGGGATCCCGAAATGCTCAAAGTTTTGGGCGTTCCCCGCGCGATGCTTCCCGATATCAAAGCCTCCAGCCAGGTCTATGGCTATGCCAAGGGCGACCTGGAAGGCGTTCCTGTGGCAGGTGACCTGGGTGACCAACAGGCTGCTCTCTTTGGTCAGACTTGCTACAGCCCTGGCGAAGCCAAGAACACCTACGGTACTGGCTGTTTCATGCTCATGAATACTGGTACCAAACCGATCCAATCCAAGAACGGTCTCTTGACCACTTTGGGTTACAAGATTGGCAAGGAACCTGCTGTCTACGCTTTGGAAGGCTCCATCGCCATCACTGGTGCTCTGGTTCAGTGGATTCGCGACAACCTCAAGATGATCGAGAAGTCCGCAGATATCGAACAACTTGCCAAGACTGTCGAAGACAGCGGTGGCATCTACTTCGTACCCGCTTTCTCCGGTTTATTCGCTCCCTACTGGAAGAGCGATGCCCGCGGCGCAATTGTTGGTCTGACCCGCTACATCAATGGCGGTCACCTGGCTCGTGCCGTCCTCGAGGCAACTGCCTATCAGACTGCTGAAGTTCTCGAAGCCATGAACAAGGATTCCGGCGTTGAGCTGACCGCACTCAAGGTCGATGGCGGTATGGTCTTCAATGAGACCCTGATGCAATTCCAGTCCGACATCCTCGGTGTGCCCGTGATTCGCCCGACCGTTGCCGAAACCACTGCCCTGGGCGCTGCCTACGCAGCAGGCCTGGCTGTTGGCTTCTGGGAAAAGGTCGAAGATCTGCGCGCCAACTGGGGCAAGGACAAAGAATGGCATCCTGCAATGGACAAAGAAACCCGCGCAAAACTCTACAAGGGTTGGAAGAAGGCTGTTACACGCACCTTCGACTGGGTCGAAAACTAATTCAAATGTTCGTTTAGAATTAAGGGGCGGGACCAACTCTCGCCCCTTAATTATTGAATGGAGCTAAATTATGAGCCGAAAAGAGAAAATCAATAAGAATGATGAGCAAAAAGCACTTGAAAGTATGAGTAAACCCTGGATCCAAAAACGAACGGGTTTCATTGCTATTACTGTTCTCAGTGTTGCGTTGATGATTTTTATCGCTGTTCAGATGATCATGCAAAATCCAGAGGAATGGCCCAGAGCTATTTTGTGGGGATTTCTGTTTGGTGGAAGTATTTGGGTGGTGTTCTTCGGATTTAACTGGTTCCATTCACTTTTTAGACCAAAACCAAAAGAAGAAGAATAAAAACGAGAATTCAGGAGGGCACAATGGTCAACATTTTACTTGTTTCCCATAGTTTTAAACTTGCCACTGGGACAGCCGAATTACTGCGCCAGATGGCGTCATCTGATACTTTGAAAGTGCGTGTGGCTGCAGGAATTGGTGACAATAACGAAGAAATTGGCACCAATGCCATTGAAATCATGGAAGCTCTGATGGAGTTAACCATGGATGGCGAGGTTCTGGTTTTGATGGACCTGGGAAGCGCGGTTTTAAGTACGGAAATGGCATTGCAGATGCTGGACGAAGAAACAGCAGCCAGGGTGCGCATGTGCCCGGCTCCCTTCGTGGAAGGCGCTATCGCGGCTGGGGTTCAGGCGAATATGGGAAGCAGCTTGCAGGAAGTTTACGACGAAGCCATGGGAGCCCTGGATGCCAAACGAAAACAGATTTTGGGCGAAGACGAACTTCCAGTTGAAACCGCGGAACCTTTGCAGGAAAAGGAAGCGATAAGCTCTGATCAATTAGAGTTGAAGATCAAGGTTACCAACGAAAGTGGTTTGCATGCCCGACCAGCTGCGACTTTTATTCAGACAGTCAAGAAGTACGATGCAAAATTAAACGTCACCAATCTAACGCAGGGTGGTGAAGAAGTCACAATCAAAGGGATGATTTCTGTGATGATGCTTGCCGCCAGACAAGGTGACGAACTGATCCTGAAGGCAACTGGCAATGAACGACAGGAAATGTTGGACGAACTGGAGCAATTATTTTTGGACAATTTCGGCGAGTAATTTGTAATTATTTTTTGTTATAGAGTCAGAATACTCGTAATTTAGATAGCAACAAGGAAGCAAAACCCGCATCCTTGTTGTTTAAATCATAGGCCGGAATGTCGGCCGGATTGTTTTTTCAATCCGGCACGTATGTACAACAGGCACGATATGTGGGCTGGATTTAGCAGTTGAAATCCGGTATGCTTGGTCAATAGGAGCGGATTGCCACAAAACGCTCTATAGGGGATTTTGCTTTATGGGTACGCACGCTCTGAATGTCGGGTTCTCTGGAACCCGACCTACGCGAAGGTCTGGAATCCGATCTGCACAATGGGTACGTAGATGTAGGCCGGATTGTGTAGTTCAATCCGGCATCAGGTAGCCAATCAGATGGTGATGGATTGATTCCGAAGAGAGTGGCGGACTGTTACGTTCTCCCGATATACAGCTGAGACCGTAACCCCCCAATGAGCTGACTTGCGCTTTGGATGTCGGGTTGAACCCCTAAAAAGGGACAGGCTTCGCAACCCGAGCTTGCGCGAAGGATACGGAATGATGTAGGCCGGATTTAGCAATTGAAATCCGGCATTTATGGACTGTGAGAGCGAATTTTCACATAGCACGCGTGGACAGGATGCCACGCGTGAACAGCCAAAAACAACTGGTTGCTTACAATTACTGATTAGCGGGGCAGCATGGGAACCGCCCTCTACGATAAGACGGCGAATTGGACATCTGCATTTCCATGGATAGCTGTAGGCTGGATTTAGCAGTTGAAATCCAGCATGTATAGGAAGTGAGAGCGGGTTGTCACGCGCGAACGGCATGTTATGCAAGCCGTTCCAGCATGATCTCCTGACCATGTCCAGTGATAAAATGAGAATTGCTGTGTTGTGACAAGGATACTGGTACGTTCATGGTAAAATCTGGGTTAGTTGAAGTAGTTAAAACGAGGTGCCAATATGAGAAATCCCTACCGTCAAGCCATTCATCGATCTAAATTTATTTTCATCATTATCTTGTTTTTATTATCCAGCTGTAACCAGGCTGTTTTGCCCTTGGATACTTCCCCAACGCACTCTCAAACGGAAAGCCCCACGCAGGCGCCAATGACAGCTACGCCCAGCCACACGCCAACGGCTACCAACACCGCGACCCCAAGCCCCTCACCGACACCAACACCACAACCAGAGATAGATCCACAGGTGTTTGATTATACTATGTTAGACCTTATGCAATGGGAAGGTGATTGGGAGGTTAGTGATATAGAGAAGCATAAACCAGGATACATTGTAGAGGTTAGAGAAGGATATAAGACAATGTTATATGCAGCACCTCTTTATGATGAACACTTAGAAATAGAGGATTATTATTATGGATTCCACGAGCTTGATGTACCGGAAGGCTTTAATTTTGAACTGCTGGAAACAAGAAAAATCACAGGGGAAGACGGTAGAAATGTAATAATAGGAATATTGAGAAATGGAGGAGGTATAACTACATGCGAAGGAGTATATGCAATAGCTCTCTCTGCAGAAAACGAAAGAGGTGAAAGGATAGACTTTGTAAATGAACAATCTGAAATCATAGCAACAGCTTCTATTTCAGACCTTCTGGGAGATCTTGCTTTAAAAGACCAAGCTGCTAGTATGCTTCTTTTGAGAAATATACTGAAATATCAACAAGAGCACGGTCCTTTCTTAGCTGGTGAGACATACTCCATTCGTGAGATAGCGAATATGCAATCTGATGAGTTTCAAAGACTTTTTCATTATCCTGACGGTTCAAATCTTACATTAGATAAAACAGTAGGAACTATTGTAAATCTCTTGGTAAATGAGTCTAGGGTTGCATTTAGGACACCAACTACAGTGGAAGGGAATGTGGGAACTATTATGAGTTTAAATTCTACTTTTAGTGAGAGAGAAACCTATGGAACTTTTCTTAAGCGAGGTCCTGTTACAGGGGATGTGCCTGAGAATGATGCTGTACTTACATTCGTAGAAGGGAAGAATGGGGAGAAGTCTTACTATATAGATGGTGATGTAATGGAGCAAGCTGGTGCTTTTTTTGAATCTATCTATTTAAAGAGTAGTCTCAGTGAAGAAGAAATTGCTAAAAGTATTGCAGAAGTTGATGCAATCTACCAAATGTACTTAGAGTGGGATAGGACAAGAAGACCCTCTTTTACTCAAGAAGAGATTTTGGATTTACATAAATACTATTATGGTAGACTTTCTGATAATGAGGAGGAACTACAAAGGATGTATGCATTGATAAGAAAGATATTTCCTTTGATAAAATATTAGATAAAAGCTATGCCTGTGATTCTAAGCCAGATCAAACCATAAGGGGGAAAGACACAATACCCTGCGGGCACAGCTACCCAGAAGGGCACGATTTCCTGCCCACATTCTTTAAGCAATGGGATTTGACTCAACAGAATCTGTTCTGCATTACTGGACGTCGGATTAAGGGTCACCTCCTTTACGCCTTAGTTCGCTCGTGGTCTCCCAGCCACGAACCACATTATTTTTTCCATACTGAGAATTGCTGGTGGGGGTACAAGGTCGGGACGAAGTGCCCGTTAGGGTATTGAATAGATGGGGCGTACAAAGCCCCATCTATTCAATCCGACGTTCATAATGTCAGTAAACTCGATAGGTTAGTCGGATCGAGCGGAAAAGCACTGCTCGATCCGACATTCATTATTCGTAACCATACCCAACCCCACAGGGCAAGGCAAGAATCCAGTCCACAGTTTCGACGCGCAAACGTTAACTTTTTACGGCAAAATGGCGTAGTAAAGTTAATATCACGGTTCAAATGTGGTCTCCTGACCACGTTTCTTAATTATCTTTCCCTTCCGCATGGTCAGGAGACAATGCTGGAAAACCCATCGAACTCAGAGTCCGATCCGGCAAGATTTGATTATCTTTCTCATGCCGGATCCAAAAACAGAATCCGGTATCTACATCTTCGACTCTCGCATACGACTTATTTACGGCAATAGCGCGTGGTAAAGCTGATTGCCAAAAGCCAGGAAGACGCGGCGGTCGGGGCTGACGAAGAAAGCGGTAGCATCACCACCAGGCAGAGAGCCGTCAGCGCTTCCAAACCGCAGCACCTTATTCAGGTTCAGTCGCAGACTAAATTGATACAACTGGGCTTTTTGTGGCTCCAGGAAGTAGATCGAGGGATCGGGCGGCGGTGAATAAGACAATTTGTTGAAGCTTAAGTGCTCTACATCCAGATCCGAATCCACCCCCTCAGTATTCAAATAAGGATAAGGGTTCTCGCAGGTGGTCAGACCAGTAATGGAAGAAGACAAGCAATGCGCGCTGTGCCCATCCTCATAGAGCAGGAACAACTCTTCGCCCTCCACCTCAAAATCGATCACATGTAAAAGCTGCATGCTGTCATCATCAAAATAAGGGCGGGCTGGGTCCGCAAAATTCGCTGCCATACCTCGGTAGATCCACAAAGCGCTGTTTCCTGGGTCGAGGACATAAAGGCGATTGCTGTCAAAGATGATCTTGCTCAAATTCGACCAACCACGATCAGGAATTTGCAGGCTGATCGCCGTGGCGGTGCCAGTAGGTCCGCAATATAAGAGATTGCCAGCTGAATCAATTGCCAGAATTGGCGACTTGGCAGGGTTGTTGAGCGGCACACTGATCATATCGACCAACTTGCCTACCTCAACGCCCTCATATTTTCCAGGTCCACAGGTAAAATTCTGCACCATTTCATAGCCGCTCGAGTGCAAACGCATATACTTGACCGACCCGCTGGTCTTATCAAGCAGATAGAGGTCGTTGTTCAGCGACACAAGCGCGCCGATCTGCAGATCAGGAAAAAGCGACGCGGCATAAGCCGGCACAAACTGCAAACGTTGGGCGCCATCAAGTTTATCCAGCGCGATCTGAGCCTGCGCGCGCAAAGCTTTCACTTCGGCAGAATGCTTGTAAGCGGCGGCCTGGTTGATCCAGTTCATCGCCTGCTCCCAGCTTTCGCGCTGCAACTCCTCGGTTTGCATCAGCGGCGAATTGGCGACCGAAGCCTGCGCCTGAGCCAGAAAATATTGATATTGATGGTCTTCACCGCGATTGAAGTAGATCAATGAGGTCACGAAAACCAGGATCAGGGGCACGACAACAGCGATCAGTATCTTCGCCCACGGGGAGAGCTCGCTCGTTACGCCAACGGAAAAGTCATCGGACTTTCTTCCCGCGCTGACAACCGACTCGGCTTTTTCTTCCGCCCGTCGCAGCCATCCCGCGCCGCTTGCCAGCCCTTGCAAGGCTTTTTCCTTAATTTGAGAAAGATCAGGTGTTTCGCGTCGGGGTTCTCGTTTAGGCTCCTCGACTATCGCCTGCAATCCTTCAGTTTCTTCAGGTTCATTTTCGATCAAAATAAAATCCCGAACTGGTTCTTGAGGCGTTGTGTCTTCCAGAACGATCTCTTCGGTGGGGATCTTGTAACTGTCTTCAATCAGCTCCGGTTCATCAGGGAGCAAGACCGCCTGCGAGAAGAGGTCTTCAGCCAGCGAGGGCACGTAGGGGATCGTCTCATCATCCGCAAGCTCTTCGCGGTACTCGATCTCATACTCTCCTGGATCTTCAGTTGGCAAATCAACAACGGCTCTTTCTTCGACGCTCATTTCGCTTTCGCCTTGAGGTTCTTCCTGATAGTCTTCCAGGCTTTTATATTCGATCATGCCCTTGCCAGGTCTGATCTGGACAAAGGCCTGCGCCGCGCCTGGTTCACTGGCTGTTTCGTATTGGCTTTCGCTATCAGAGCCGGACATAGGATCTGGCAGGAAAAGCAAGGATTCATTTCCTTGCAAAGTTGTCTGGAAATAGCGCAAATTGACCACCGTCGAGACGCCCAGCCCACGCCGGTCCAGTTCGGGGTCAAAAAATTGTTCGTCCCCATCAGGTCGCAGGACGTGTGTGGAGCCATGCCCCACCTGAGCAATGAACAAAGTATCAGCATGGATCACACCCAGGCACAAAGATGCCATCTGCCAGGTTTCCGGTTCGTCAAGACGGCTGTTGCTCTGTAAAATAGCGCGATTGAGCCCATCTGCAAAAATTCGGATCGCTTTGGTGACCGAACCGCTGGTTTTGTAAAACAGTTTTGCCTGGTTCTCGATCGTTTCAGACAGACTCTGTGTGTCAAGCTCTTTGCTGCTCGTTGGGCTTATCTGGACAAAAAAGATATCCTCCGTCCGTCCCCGTGCGCTGCCTTTTTGAGCAGGCGAAGCGTAAAACATCGCTTTTGGGCTGTCTTCTGGTTTGTAAATTGTCAAATCGTAATTCATGCTATCTACCTTATTTTAATGTTGCTGGTATCTGGTATTAATCAGTACACAATTCATGCCAGGGGGTATAATCTCGCGCATGGAATTAGTGTTGATCGACAAACCTGAAGCCTGGGCAGACCTGGAAACAGAATGGAATCAGTTGATGGAGCGCAGCGGCACTGCCAATCCTTTTTTGGAGTATTGGTATCTGCGCACCTGGTGGGAGCATCTTGGCGGCGGGGAATGGCCTGAAACCGAAAGCCGTCTTGCCATCGTAGCTGGATATGAAGATGGTGTCCTAAAAGCAGTCGCTCCTTTTTTTATTTCCCGGAAAAAGGATCATCCAATCGCGCTTCGCTTCATCGGGCAGATCGAAGTGACGGATTATCTGGATTTTATTGCTGAAAAAGACGTTTTGGAGGAATTTTTTTCAGAACTGTTTGACTTTATTCCTGAGCATAAACAGATAGATATAAATAGATTCTCTCTCGCCAATTTGCGGAACGACTCCCCCAGCCTGCCCGTCCTCGCAAGGATCGCGGAAGAGAAAGGGCTAAGTTACGAGGCTCAGATTCTGCAGCCTGCTCCCGTAATTTCCTTGCCCAGGGATTGGGAAGACTATCTGCAAAGCTTGTCCAAAAAACAACGCCATGAAATGCGGCGAAAAGAGCGCAACGCCGAACAAAACTTTGACACCCGTCTGGTTTTCGCCCCAAAAGACGCTGATATTGAGCAGGAAATGCGCGAATTTTTGGAATTAATGCGCAATGAAGTCAACAAGCAGCAGTTTTTAAGCGCGGGAACCGAAAACTTCCTGATCGAGCTTGCTCATAAAGCCAACCAACAAGGCAAACTATTGCTTTGCTACTTGTATTTAAATGGCGAAAAAGCCGCCGCGTATTTCAACTTTTTGAGCGACAGGAAATTGTTGGTATATAACACGGGCTGGAATCCCAGGTTTTTAAAGGCTTCGCCAGGCTGGGTATTGCTTGGAAAGCTGGTCCGTTGGGCGATTGAGAACGGGCTTGATGAAGTTGATCTCATGCGCGGCGATGAAGATTATAAGTACCGCTTTGGCGCCCAGGATCGCCATGTCGTTGGCGTCGAGATCGGTCCTCAAAAGGCATAGAGGTCATTTTTAGAATCATTTGCCCCTCACCCGCCCTTCGGGCACCCTCTCCTGCTGAGAGGGCATCCACACGTCACACGTCTTACCCTTAAGCCTTCTCCTTGCCCTGGAGCTTTTCCAGGGCTGAGGAGAAGGGGGACCACGAAGTGGTGGATGAGGAAATCAAAATGATTCACGGTTTAGCAACTGGATCCTTATTCCCCGACTCCCCAACAACTAGCTACCTCACACGCCCTACGAGCACCACAGGCAATCCACCCAATGGGTATCTTCTTCCCTGAAGTTGAGGTTTGATGGAAACTCTTTCGTCTTTGGCATTAATCTGACGCTTCGATGTCCAGTCGATTTTTTAAAGATCTAAACATATTATGTTGTATCAGACACAATTTAGTGATTTAAATGGTCATATATAAATGCTTATACTTTTCCATGTGATAGATTAATAAAGCAATCCACGATAAACAACCATATTTTCTTTTTTTAATATAGTAAACTCAAAATCCTTTCGTTCCCTATCCTCGCAGCAAGCAACGAGGCATTTTGGGCTCTACGGGAGGGTTTCTGAGTTACGTAGCAAGTTACGGGGAGATGCCCTCATACGTATTATACCTACTTGAAGAAATCGGATCTCTCCATCGGCGTATAAATAACTTTAAGTACATGTCGTAATCTCTCTGGTCCCAAATCTGATTCAAAGAGATAATATTTATATCCTGTTGCACTCTCTGTTAATGGTTCCTCCTCCCCCTTCTCCCAGCCTAAGAGTTTCTCATAAACCTCCTCCATTCTTCTTAGATTCTCCTCCAACTCTCCTTGACCTATTTCACTAGATAAATAGAAACTAATAAAACCTATTGGTTGTATATCCCCTCTTCTCATTCCTGTCATATCTCCTGTAATATAATATTCTATTTCACCATATTCTCCCTCCTGGAAAGTTAAAACCATGTCGTTTTCTGGCGCATTACCACCATTTATTTTTACACCAATAGAATACTTGTCTGAAAAGATAGCATCACAGCTTGCTGCGAAATTTACATTCTCATTGGTGATTTTTTGGGGTGTTCGAAAAGCTACATTGCTTTTGTTAATAAGAGTATGAGCCAGACTAGATACCACTTTATCTAAAGAGATATTATTTCTCTCCGGAGTAAAAAGTAGCCTTCTAAATTCATCAGTGCTAATAATTTTTGCAACTTCCACTAGAGAATATTCCTCACCTGCCTTAAAAGGACCATTCTCTATTTGATATTCCAACAAGTTCTTTAGAAAGAGAGACAGTGCTAATTGATCCTGACGCCCATTCTCTAAGAAAAAACTTGTAACAGAAATATCATCAGTAGAGCTTTCGGTAAAGTTGATTATTCCTCCACCTTCTGTCTCTGCAGAGAGAACAACCATTCCTATACCTACTTCAGCGCTTTCACCAGAATGATTCCTTATAATCCCAACAGTTATATTTTGTCCGTTCTCCCCTCGTATTTTTCTTGTTTCAAGTAGTTCAAACTTTGTCCCTTCTGGTATATCTAACATTCTGAGACCAGAAAAATAGCTTTCTTCATCCTCTTCTGAAATTTCAAATAGAGGAAGTTCATACATAACTGTTTTATATCCTTCTCTGACCTGAACCATATATCCAGGTTCATGCTTCTCTATATCACTAACTCTTAATTTACCTTCCCACTGCATGACATCCAACAAAGTATAATCAAACTCTTGTGGATCTATCTCTGGTTGTGGTGTAGGTGTCGGTGAGGGGCTTGGGGTTGCGGTGTTGGTAACAGTTGGCGTGGGTTCGGATGTAGCCGTTGCTGGAACCTGGGTGGGGCTTTGTGTTTGAGAGTGCATTGGGGAAGTGTCTAAGGACAAAACAGCCTGGTTACAGCCAGATAATAAGAACAAGATAATGATGAAAATAAATTTAGCCTGATGAATGGCTTGACGGTAGGAATGACTCATATCAGCACCTCGTTTTAACTACTTCAACTTGCCCAGATTTTACCATTAACGCATTAGCTTTCTTGCAAGCTCAGTGCACAAGGACCCAGATTGCGCAGGCACCGCTCTAAAGCATTCCTGATGATGACGAATGTTTGTAAAAGCATAATTTCTTGTCCACGCACTCAGACCCCTCCAGTCGCAGACGATGGGACCGCTTGCGTGCCTTGGTAGGAGGAAAGTGGTGTTTATTTTCCACATAGAGCATCTCCTAACTGTATATTGTCAACATAAACAGCCTAATTTTTCTGCATTCACCAACCTCACTGCTCCTTCTAATACAATATTAACCTTTAGCCTTTATGCTTTTCTTGACGAGCAAAATCGCTGATGATAACATTAATTAACAGGAATTAGCACTCTCATAATGAGAGTGCTAATATTGAGAAAAAGATGAGCCAACTAAGTGACAGACAGAAAATTATCCTTTCCCTGATCGTGCACGAACACACGCGCACGGCTCAGCCTGTTGGCTCCAAATCCCTGATCGACCAGTACAATCTCAGGATCAGCTCCGCCACGGTGCGCAACGAAATGAACATGCTGGAAGAAATGGGCTTTTTGCGCCAGCCGCACACCTCCGCCGGGCGTGTCCCGACCGAGGAAGGCTACCGCTTTTTCGTTGGCAACCTGGTGCAGCATACCAGCCTGCCATCGGCTACGCGCAACACGATCGCACACCAGTTCTACCAATCCCGCAAAGGTTTGGATCACTGGCTGCCCCTGGCGGCATCGGTTTTGGCCAACCAATCCCAGGCGGTCTCGATCGTCACCGCCCCCCACTCCGAGAACATCACTTTCAAGCACCTCGAGTTGATCGCCACCCGCGGCAACCAGGTCTTGTTGGTGCTCGTTTTGGTTGGCGGTGAGATACAGCAGCAAATTCTGACCTTTGACGGCATCCACAGCCAGGAACAACTTTCCCAGCTTGCCCAACAGGTCAATCACATCTGTGAAAACCGCAGTCTGGAACAGATCAAGGCGCTGACGGCTGTCAATAATCCAAACTTAAAACTGGTTCTGGAGGCTGTGGTCGATCAGCTTAGCCTGGCGAACAAACTCGTGACAGGCGAGCTTTATCTGGACGGCTTGAGCAACGTTCTCAGCGAACCTGAATTTACCGATCTTCAGGCAGACAGTTCCCCCTTGCGTCTGCTGGAAGAGCGCCCCTTGCTGGACGATCTGATCTCACGCACCGTACTAAGTGAAGACATCGGCGGCGTGCGGGTTTTGATCGGCGGGGAAGGCACCTGGCAGGAGCTGCAAAACTGCACCGTGATCCTCACCCGCTACGGCATCCCCGACCTGTTTAGCGGTACCCTTGGTATCCTGGGTCCCATGCGCATGCCTTATGGGCAAACGATCAGCGTGGTTCGTTACGTTGGCGAGCTGATGTCGGACCTGGTAATAGAAAACCTGATAGATTAACACATTGCAAAAACAATGATGAGGAATAGATATGACAGATGATGATGATAAAAAAACAAGCGAAGTAGAAGAAAATAATGAGAACACAGCATTGGAGACTCAGCTGAGCGAACTTCAAGCCAAGGCCGATGAATACCTCGATAGTTTGCAGCGTGAACGCGCCAGTTTTGCCAATTACAAACGCCGTATCGACCAGGAAAATGCCCAGATGGCTGAACGGCTTTTGGGTGAGCACGTCAAGATCTTTCTGCCAGTAGTAGACGATCTCGAACGCGCGCTGGAGCACGCCCCCGCTGATCCCGATTGCGAGAATTGGATCGCTGGCGTTGAATTGATCCTGAAAAAGCTGCTCTCAACCCTTGAAAAGCAAAACGTAACTGTCATCGACCTGAAACCTGGTGACCTCTTCGACCCCAACAACCAGGAAGCTGTGACTCACGAAGAAGACGAAAACTTTACCGATGGACAGATCATCGAAGTTGTCCAAACCGGATATCAACTTAAAGACCGAATAATCAGACCCGCGCTTGTTCGTGTGGCAAAATAGGAGCGAAATTATGTCAAAAATTATTGGAATCGATCTTGGAACAACCAACTCTGCCGCGGCAGTAATGATGGGCGGCGAACCCGTGATCATCCCCTCTGCTGAGGGCGAACGACTGGTGCCCTCCGTGGTGGCGGTCAACAAGAACGGTGAGAGGCTAGTCGGGCGCGTTGCCCGCAACCAAGCCATCATCAACCCTGAGAACACGATCTTCTCGATCAAGCGTTTCATGGGACGCAAAGCCAGCGACCCTGAAGTCCAGCGTGCCAAAGCGCTGGTGCCCTATTCGATCAGCAGCGCCCCCAACGGCGATGTGCGCGTGGTCATGGACAGCAAAGATTATTCCTCCCCCGAGATCTCCGCGATGATCCTGGGCAAGATCAAGCGCGACGCCGAAGCCTACCTTGGCGAACCTGTCAATCAGGCTGTCATCACCGTGCCGGCTTACTTTGACGACGCCCAACGCAACGCCACCATCGATGCCGGCAAGATCGCCGGGCTCGAAGTGCTGCGCATCATCAACGAACCCACCGCCTCCTCTTTGGCATACGGTCTGGATAAAGACGGTAAAAATGAAACCATCGCAGTTTATGACCTTGGCGGCGGTACTTTTGACATTTCGGTTCTGGAAGTCGGCGACGGCGTTTTCCAGGTAAAATCCACTTCCGGCGACACTTTCTTGGGTGGCGATGACTTCGACCTGCGCATCATCGACTGGCTGGCAGACGAGTTCAAGCGTGAAAACGGCATCAATTTACGCGATGACCGCCAGGCCCTGCAGCGGCTCAAAGAAGCCGCGGAAAAGGCTAAAATCGAGCTTTCCAGCACGATGCAAGCCGATATCAACCTGCCTTACATCACCGCGGACGCCTCCGGACCCAAGCATTTGGTTACGACACTGACCCGCTCAAAACTGGAACAATTGACCGCTGATCTGATCCAAAAATCACTCAAACCCGTTCATCGGGCACTTAGCGATGCTGGTTTGAAACCCAGCGATATCGATGAAGTCGTCCTGGTAGGCGGCATGACCCGTATGCCCGCCGTACAGGAAGCCGTGCGCCAGCTCTTCAACAAAGAACCCCACAAGGGTGTCAATCCTGACGAAGTTGTCGCCATCGGCGCCGCCATTCAGGCTGGCGTTTTGGCTGGCGATGTCACCGACGTTCTGCTCCTGGACGTCACCTCTCTGACCCTTTCGATCGAAACGCTCGGCGGCGTGGCAACTCCCCTGATCAAGCGCAACACCACCATCCCCACCCGCATGAGCCAGGTCTTCTCAACCGCCTCTGACAGCCAGACCCAGGTCGAGATCCACGTTCTGCAGGGTGAACGCACCATGGCTGCGGACAATAAATCCCTGGGCAAATTCACCCTCGATGGCATCCCGCCTGCTCCCCGCGGCGTTCCACAAATTGAAGTTACCTTCGATATGAACGCCAACAACACGCTCGAAGTGACCGCCAAAGACAAGGCGACCAATCGCCAGCAGAGCATCACCATCAACGCCTTCTCTGGTCTGACCGATGAGGAAGTTGAACAAATGCGCCGCGATGCCGAGATGCACGCCGAAGAAGACCAGAAACGCCGCGAGTTGATCGAAGCCCGCAATACAGCCGACAACGCGATCTACTCCGCTGAAAAGACGATCAAGGACCTTGGCGAGAAGCTCCCTGCCGATGCCAAAACAAAAACGGAAGACGCCATCGCCGGTGTCCGCGCGGTGCGCGATCAAGACGACACTGTCGCGATCAACAACGCGGTTGAAAACCTGATGAAGGTCCTGCAGGAAGTTGGTCAGGCTGCCTACGCGCAGGAAGCCAGCCAGCCAAACGACGCCAACCAGGCGCAGGAACCCGAAACCCCATCTGACGATCCCGATATCGTTGATGGCGAGTATACCCATACTGATTAATCCCAAAATATTCGGTTAGAATTAAACACCTGGCGCAGAAAGTTGCGCCAGGTGTTTGTCTTGAAAAACGGAAAGATTTATGGCAGAAAAACGAGATTATTATGAAGTATTAGGCATTTCAAGGAGCGCCAGCGCTGATGAAGTCAAAAGCGCCTTTCGCAACCTTGCCCGCCAATATCACCCTGATGTTAATAAAGCCCCTGACGCTGAGGAGAAATTCAAGGAGATCAACGAAGCCTATGGTGTCTTAAGTGATACAGACAAAAGGGCTGCCTATGATCGTTTCGGTTTTTCCGGCGTCAATACCTCTGGAATGCCCAATTATGGTGAAATGGACCTCTCGGATCTGTTCGAGAGCCTCTTCGGCATGGGCGGTTTTGGCGGTATGGGCGGCTTCGGCAGGACCACCAGCGCCCGTCAACGGCATAACGCGCCCCGACGGGGAGCCGATATTCGCTCATCGATCCGACTAAGTTTCGAAGAAGCCGTTTTTGGTGCTGAAAAAGAAATTGAGATCACGCGCAATGAGCGCTGCTCGGTTTGTGACGGAAGCGGCGCGGAACCAGGCACGCAGCCTGTGACCTGCCAGAGCTGTCAGGGTCAGGGCGAGATCCGCCGGGTTCAGCAGAGCTTTTTTGGTTCGATGGTCCAGGTCGTCACTTGCCCGACCTGTAATGGCAGCGGCAAAATGGTTGAAGATCCTTGCCGCAACTGCCGCGGCTCCGGCTTGGAGCGCAAAACAAGTAAGAAGAAAGTTGCCATTCCCGCCGGAGTCGATGATGGCAATCAAATTCGCCTGGTAGGTGAGGGTCAGCCTGGCGCAAACGGTGGACCCAACGGGAATTTCTATCTGGAAGTCGATGTCGCGCCCCATCAATTTTTCCGTCGTGAAGGCACGGACATCCTGCTCGAGCTGGAGATCAATATGGCTCAGGCAGCTTTGGGAGATGAGATCACCATTCCCACCGTGGATGGCAATGTAAAGCTGCGCATCCCGCCGGGAACACAGCCAGGTCGGGTCTTCAGGCTGAAAGACAAGGGCGTGCCCATTCTGCATCGCAGCGAACGTGGCAACCAACTGGTGACCGTCAATGTTCAGATCCCGACCAGTCTTAGTAAAGAGCAGGAAGAACTTCTGGAGGCATTGGGCAAAACTTTGGGAACCGATATCAAAATTCAGGAGCGCAGCTTCTTTGACAAAATAAAGGACGCCTTCAGTGGATAAGATCGATAGCTGGTTGGAAGCATCTTTGGTTTGTTCCGGCGAGTTGGCTGAAGCCGTCGCCGAGGTTTTTTCACGCTACGCGCCCGATGGCGTGCTCATTCACAGCGTGACCGAGTTCGATCCCGCCGAGCAGGAAGAAATCCCAACCGGTGATATGCAGGTGGTGGCTTACTTCCCGATGGACGAGCAGATCGAGAACACCCGTCAAAAGCTCGACCAGGCCGTCTGGCACATGAGCATGATCGCTCCCCTTGGCGCTGTCAAATATCAGATCATTGCCGATCAGGACTGGATGGAAGCCTGGAAAGCGCGCTACGAACCGCTTAAACTGGGTCAGAACCTGATTGTCCTGCCCTCCTGGGTCGATCCCGACCTGGCTGGCGAACGCCTTCCCATCATCATTTCGCCCGATATGGCTTTTGGCACCGGCACCCACCCTTCCACCCAGCTTTGTCTGATCGGGCTGGAAAAATACGGCTGCGCGGGGAAAAACGTGCTCGATATCGGCTGTGGCAGTGGGATTCTGGCAATCGCCGCGGTTCGCCTGGGCGCTAACAAGGTCCTCGGCGTCGATTATGACCCGATCACCATCCCCTCCTGCGAGCGCAACGCAGAACTGAACGGCATGGCTGGGCGGATCCTCTTTGAAGTCGGCACGCACAGCGATGTTTTGGCGCGAAGCGATGAGCTTAAACAAGCGCCGGTGGTCTTAGCCAATATTCTCGCGCATATCCTCGTTAAAATGCTGGAAACCGGGTTGGCGGATACGGTTGAAACCGATGGAATCCTGATCTTGGGTGGCATTTTGGAAACCCAGGCAGAATCCGTCATCCAAGCTGCCCATGAGGTCGGGCTAAAGCACATCGACACCTTGCAGGATGAAGATTGGGTCGTGCTTGTTTTCCAAAAGAAAATAAATTAATCCATCAAGTAGGCCGGATCGCGCAGTTCGATCCGGCATAATTAGATAGAGTCAGACATTTCGGATCCAACAGAAATGTTCGGATTGGCGACTGCATGCCGGATTGACAAACACAATCCGGCCTACACCTTGACATGCCCATAAAATGGGTGTAATATTGCACTTATACAATAAGCACATTAATGAGAGGTTTTTTTGTGAACATCATTATCAGCAATAACAGAGATAAACCTATATATGAGCAAATTGTATCCCAAATAAAAAAAATGATTATGAGTGGAGAACTTGCTACTGGGGATACCTTGCCATCGATGAGAGCATTGGCAAAATCAATTCATGTAAGTGTTATTACTGTTCAAAGAGCGTATGAAGAATTGCAGAGAGATGGTTTCATTGAGTCGGAAGTAGGTAGAGGAACTTATGTTCTAGGCATAAACAAGGAATTCCATCAAGAAGTGCAACAAAAAAGAATCGAAGAGCATCTACAGCATTCCATTAAACTAGCAAAAGAAAATGCTATATCACTAGATAAACTCATTAGATTATTAACGATACTGTATTGGGAGGAAGATTAGAAATGAAAGATATTCTAAAATTAGATAAAGTAGGTAAAAGATATGCAACATCAAACTTTGAAATTAAAGATATATCTTTCTCATTACCTGAAGGAAATATACTTGGATTTATCGGAGAAAACGGAGCGGGAAAAACCACAACTATAAATTGTATTTTGAATACCATAGAAAAGGATAGTGGGACGATAAAGATATTTGGGAGAGAGATGTCAGATGAGGACACAGATATCAGAGAACATATAGGAGTAGTATATGATGGAAATAATTTCCCTGAATATTTGACAGCCACACAGCTTGCAAGCATTTTAGAAAAGATCTATAAGAATTGGGACTCTCTAATCTATAAAGGATATATGAATCGTTTCAACTTACCTGAAAGCCAAAAAATAAAAACCTATTCCAGGGGAATGGGTATGAAACTGGCAATGGCAGTGGCACTTTCCCATAAGCCTAAACTATTACTGTTGGATGAAGCTACAAGTGGTCTTGATCCAATCATGAGGGATGAGATTTTAGATGTCTTACTTGAATTTGTGAAAGAAGAGGATCATTCTATTTTATTATCTTCGCATATAACAAGTGATTTGGAGAAAATAGCTGATTACATTGTTTTTATTCATCAAGGGCGTATTATTTTACATAAAACAAAAGATGAATTGATATATGACTACGCGGTCATGCGTTGCTCTCAAAAGGATTTTAAAAATATTGCAACGGAAGATATGATAGCCTATAGAGAAAAGGCCCATCAAATTGACGTCTTGGTATCTGACAAGAATAAGATGTGTAGAAAGTATAAAAACATAATCATAGACAATACATCATTAGATGAAATAATGCTATTGTTAGTGAAAGGAAAAAACCATGCTTGGTCTAATCAGGAATAATCACTACAAGATAATATCAACTTTCAAACTTTTACTTATATTTTTCGTTTTTATCGGGTTTGCAGTTTTAGTTTTTGGCAAGAGAAATACAAGCTTACTAACGGTATATTCGTATCTATCCATTGTTGGGCTCTCTCTTAGTACAGCTATAAGATTGCGGAAAAACAATACGGGGAAATGGGATCAATATATATTGACGTTTCCCATCAAAAGAAGCGATATTGTAAAAAGTGAATTTATAACTCAGGCTATTTCTCTTATAGTGGGAGTTTTGATAACAGGAATTTTGTTTTCATCATTCTTTGCAATATATGGTTTTTTATTTGACAGGTATATTGACACACTCCTCATTTTTTCATCGTCTATAGGAATTAGCTTATTTATGAGCGCTGTCTTTTTTCCTTTTTCTTATCGTGATAATAAAGATAGGACAGAAGTGATTGGGATTATCAGTCTTTTGATTGGAATTGGACTGATGATTGGTATCATAACAATGCTGAATACCATTTTTAAAAATCCTACTGATACGCAGTTAATAATCATTGGAATAGGAGTTCAGGTTCTTGCAATTGTTACTTATCTAATATCATTCTTTTACACGTCATCTGCTTTTTTAAGACAAGAGTTTTAGAGGAAGAAACTAAGACAAAGTAAATCTGTTATGATATAAAAATGTTATCCTGAATACCGATATCAGTATACACGATAACCTGATTCAGTAGAACAGTTCGCTCGTGGCCTTGTGACCACGAGCTTTTTTTATCATGCCGGTCGTAACAGCCAGCTATTTGTTTTTATCGATCTTCGGCAAATAAAGCGGATAGGTTTTTTCGACCTTTAGCCCATAGCGTACTGCCGAACCGGAAAGATTGGGGAAAGCCGACTCAACTTTGATCAAAACCTGCTCCCTTCCCTCTGCCGGCAACACAACTGCCAGGTGTTGGCCCGGCCAGGTAGCAGCCTTGCTCATCAACAGGATGCTCCCATCCGCACTGTAAACGCTGATCTTTGCCGCTGCTCCGCCATCCAGGGAATCCGCCCTGATTTGAATATACTCAAGCCCTCCAACCTTGGCTTTGAACCAATCCACATCGCCCTGACCGCAGATATTCCGTTGGTATTGACTACCTAAACTAATCTCAACAGCCTGCGCTGGGGCGTTGTCCGGCTCAGCCGCATCGGGCTGGCAGGTTGCTGGAAAAGTATGCGTGATCTCAGCCGCGTCATTGGCAGGCCAGGCTTCTGCCTGACCATTGGCGTCGATCGCGCGCAGGCGAAAGCCAAACTGCTTACCGGGTAAACCGATAAACCAGGTGCTGCGCGCCGATGCGGGGAGCGTGATCATACGCTCAGCAGTCCAGGCAGCGGTTCCTGCTCGCCACTGTAATTCGAACTTGCTGATCGGCACTCCGGCGCTTGTAGCCGTCCAATTCAGCTTAATTGCTGTTCCGTCATAGCTTGTTGGCGCAGTCAGTTGACTGGATGGCGGTGGACAGGCGTGATCGACCTGTACAGTCCTCTTTGAAAGCTGCTCAACCACATTCCCCTCATGATCCCACAACTTCAGTGCGATCTCTAGTGGACCGTTGAGGGGACCTACCTGGCACAGATCAACATCCCAATTGAACACACCGTTACTGTATGGATTTCTCACCCGTGGACCGATCTCCCGCCACTGTCCGTCAAGCCTGGCTTGCAAAACCGCCTGGACAACGGCAACATCATCGCTCGTTTGCGCGGTAACATCGATGATCGTACCCGTACCCGGCAGCACAGTTGCCCCATCCGCCGGTCGGGTCAAATATCCGCTGGGAGGTGAGGCGCCGACATTTCCCGATGGGTACCAGTCGTTATTCGGATTGAGCGGATCGGCCTTGTTGCCGAGACAATCGCGCGCGCCGTCATAAATGGGTAAATGCGTTACTTCGTAACAGGTGCGCGGAATTCCATTGTTGACGGTGACATCGTTGAAACGGACGTCAACCGAGTGTCCCCAGGGGTAGCCATCGCCCGCGTAATAGAAACTGTTGACCACCATAAAATGAACGTGTTCGGAGGTCGAATAGCCAGTGTCATCGGTATCACCGATGTAGTTCCCGCGACCGATATAAGTTCCATTGGTGAGCCTGTCCGGGATCGTGCCGTGCGCCAGGTGCAGGTAGATCTGGTAAGCGCCGCCAGCAGCGTCCTGAATCACAATGTAATTGGTACAGCGCATATCGCCATCAGCGCAGGAATCCCGTGAAGCGATCACCGTGCCAGCCCGCGCGGATATCAGCGGAAAATGACTCTGATCGGTGAAGTCGTAAGCGTAGCGGCAGTAAGTTTCGCTGCAGCTTGGGTAGCCAAGCGCGGGGAAGGAGTGAAAATGAAGCACAGAGCCTTCCAGTTTGTGGGATGTCCCGGCGACATAAGGCAGGTAATAGCCCCAGATGGGCGCATTTGTGCTTTGTTCCTCCAGCTTGTATTCAGCAGCCCGCAAACCCGCCGGGATCAAGTCTTCAGGCAATACCGCGAGGCTTGTTTCCCAATCCTCATCCGCAGGGAGAATTGTCCGCCAGCCATCTTCGCTAAGCCTTGCCAGAACCAATCCCGGTTCCGTGTGCAAGATGTATCCATTCTGATCCTGAAGCGCCAGCCAGAGGACGGCGCTCTTGCCGTTTTCCGTGAGGAAAGCCTGATCAAGCACCGGAGTGAACAGACCACTCATTGGGTCATCCGAATGTTGAAGAAGTGCTGCCTGATAGCGCTCGAGGTAGGCTTGCCAGATCGGTTCCGCCTCTTCATCCGTGATCTCCCTTGCGCCTGTTTCTTGCAATGTTTTTTCTTCGGGAGCAGGTGTTGGTGAACTCAAATTAAAGCGCTGGGCAAAAGCCGGGGAGTCCCAAAATGCCATCACCAACCCCAACAGCAAGCCAAACAAGGCAAAAATGGCGGTGAAATTAGCTTTTTGAAAGTGAATTCTTTTGGGGTTCGATTTACGTGTTTTCATACGAACATAAGTTGCAAGTTCATCGCCAGCCTGATCTTAATGTGAAACCATGTATGCCAGACATCGTGCCCTTTGGGTATTTTGCATTTGAAATCCGGCGTAAGAACCCTTGTAGGCCGGATCGTGCTGTTCGATCCGGCATAAATAGATTGAGTCTAACATTTCGAATTCAACAAAAATGTTCGGATTGGCGACCGCATGCCGGATTGAACCCCTAAAAGGGGGCAGGAACACAATCCGGCCTACATAATGGCAAAATCGTAAAGTACAGACTTCACAACACATGATCTGTTATTTTTTCACGTTACTAAATGTTTTTCATTTATAATTTACATAGGATAACTCAGGGCTCACCAGGAGGAAGAGATGAAGAGAATTTTATCCATTATTCTTGCTTTAGCCATTTTGGCTTTATTATTTCCTTCTTCAGATGTTTCTGCAAAGGAGGACATTATTTGGCATGAATCAAACACCGGAATGGAATGGGGGATTATTCTCACTCTGACGATCAATCCGCAAAATCCATCAACACTTTATGCAGGAACAAGTAATGGTGGCGTCTACAAAAGTGTCAATGGTGGTAAATTCTGGAGTGCATCAAGCAATGGACTCATCGCAGATCATGTATTTACACTTGCGATTGACCCATTGACCCCTTCCACGCTCTATGCGGGTACATACAGAGGAGTCTCGAAAAGTGTTGATGGGGGCGCAACATGGATCGAGATCAGCGACGGACTAACATTTACTAAAATTTACACAATAATAATTGATCCTCAAAACACGAAAACGCTTTACGTGGGAACAGAAGGAGGAGGCGTTTTCAAGAGCACCAATGGAGGTGGATCCTGGAGTGCGTCCAACACCGGGTTAGGAGCTGTCACTATAAACACACTTGCAATCGATCCACTAAACCCGTCAATAATCTATGCAGGGTCTTTCGATGGTCGTGTCTTTAAGACTGTCAACAAAGGTGGATCTTGGCACTCCTCTAACAACGGAATGACTGTTAGTACGATCTGGTCGCTCGCGATAGACACGCAAGACCCAACCAAGTTATTTGCAGGTACTTCTGAAGGCGTCTTCAAAACTAACAATAGTGGTGAAACGTGGAGCCTATCCGACAATGGAATACCTGCTACTAACGTAAAAACTCTTGCGATCGATCCGCTTTCATCCACAACAGTTTATGCAGGCACAAATGGACAAGGGATGTTCAAAAGTGTAGATGGTGGCGTTTCATGGAGCGAGTGCAACAATGGAATGGTTTTTCTTTATGTTTACTCAATCGCAATAGACTCGCAAGATCCATCAACGCTTTACGCGGGAACGTATCGGGGAGTTTCCAAAAGCACAGATAAAGGCGCATCCTGGAATGCATCCAGTAAAGGACTTAGCGCGATCATCGTAAATTCAATTTCATTTGACCCACTGGATCCTGAAATCCTTTATGCAGGAACAGAATTCGGAGGAATCTTTAAGAGTGGGAATGATGGCACATCCTGGAGCGCGATCAATGAAGGATTGAACATCTATCCCTTTGTAAACACCATCGCAATCAACCCGCAAAACTCATCGACACTTTATATTGGTACCGAGGATGAAGGGGTCTTTAAGAGCCTTAACGGTGGCGAGACCTGGAGTGCATCCAACGATGGACTGAGCACCAATGAAGTACTGGCCCTCGCAGTTGACCCACAAAGCCCCACAACACTTTTCGCTGGGACGCGAGTAGGATGCTTCAAAAGCATCAACAGTGGTAATGCATGGAGCCTAAAAAATGATGGATTAGCAAACACTACTGTCTGGACAATGGCAATCGATCCTCAAAACTCTGACTTTGTTTATGCTGGAACTTCTGGTGGTGTTTTCAAGAGTATCGATGGAGGAGAGACATGGACCTCATCCAGCAATGGACTGACCGTAAACGGTGTAAGGGATCTAGCAGTCGATCCACAGACCTCCACAACGATTTATGTTGCAACAATAGAAGGAGTCTTCAAGAGTGTCAATGCCGGTGAAACCTGGAGCGAGTGCAATAATGGTTTAACCAATAGAAATGTCTGGGCCATCGCAATTGACCCTCAAAACCCTGAAAGGATCTACGCAGGCACATTTGATGGCTTTTTCAAAAGTGATAATGGAGGTGAGACCTGGAGCGGATCTAATAATGGATTGGCATCCACCAATGTTCGAACCCTCGCGATCAACCCTCAGGACCCAACAACGCTATTTGCTGGAACTAACGGCAGAGGTATTTATAAAGGGCGGCTTATCAATTTTGAATATGAATTGTTTTTGCCTTTAACACTTCGGTAAGAAAAAAATAAACGATTATCACATACAAATTGAGTAGACAATCTTCCTATAAATCAAAAGTCCAGCTATCATACAGAACACCTTACCCTTTTAGGATCGAGTACTTGCCCATTTGAGGCTTAATCGTCTAAAATTCACTCATGCGATTTGATGTTTTTTCTCTCTTCCCCTATATCTTTCAACCCTACCTTGAGATCAGCATTCTCAAACGTGCCATTCAAAAGGAACTGGTTGAGGTTCACACCCACAATATCCGCGATTGGGCAACAGACAAACATCACACGACAGATGACACCCCTTATGGGGGTGGTGGCGGTATGATTATGAAACCCGAACCAATTTTTGCCGCGGTCGAGAGTGTTCTTGGTATGCCGCCCTCCTGCCCGGTTATTTTGCTTTGTCCGCAAGGCGAGCTCTTCAATCAATTGATCGCGCGGGAATTGGCATCTCTTGACCATCTCGCCCTGATCTGCGGGCGCTACGAAAGTTTTGATGAGCGCATCCGCCAGCATCTGGCAACCCACGTGCTCAGCATTGGCGATTATGTCCTGACCGGTGGCGAATTGCCCGCACTGGTCGTGATGGACGCGGTCGCGCGCCTGCGACCTGGCGTTCTGGGCGACAACGAAGCCACCGATGACGATTCCTTTTCCGAAGACGGCTTGCTGGAATATCCACAATGGACCAAACCTCCCGAGTTTCGTGGTTGGAGCGTCCCTGAGATCATGACCAATGGCAATTTAGGAGAACAACTCAAGTGGAAACGTAAGCAGTCATTGATTCGCACGCTTAAAAACCGCCCTGATTTGCTCGAAAAAGCAAATTTAACTGACAATGACCGCAAATTCCTGGAAAAGTACATCGAAGAACAAAACGGTCTGATTGATTAAGCAGAATCAAAATCCTTTCAATCACTATCCTCGCATCAAGCTACGGGGAAATTCCCTCAATCGTATAATATTCGCGCCTGAGATTAATCCTTGCGACAAGATTAAAACTATACCTAGCAAAACCTCTCCTGATGTAACCACCAGCTTTTAGTTTTAGCAAGGTTCAAACAGTCCACCGTACAAAACTTTTCTTTTATACAAACGCAATGATAGATTTCATTTGCAGATATCGCCTTGATTTTCAAGACGGTATCTACGGCACCTAAACAGATTCGAAGCGCACTACCCCTTACTACTTAATAGAAAACAATGTGCCTAATAATAAGATTCCAAGAGACCGTTGAAAAAAGTAGTATTTTCGACAGGAGCACCATTGATTCCAGTTGTGAAGCAGATCAGAGTCCCATTTTGGGCCTTTCAGCTTCGGTTTACCAGGTCTTTTAGCTCCTTTTTCACCTCTTTTCCTCCAACATCGACAATCCTCCCTCTCTCAGCACTAACATGCTCCATAAACCGGGCAGTTTAAACCAACTCCGCTAATCAGTTTCACCATCCGCTTCAAATTCAGTACGATCGCGGTAAGGTATGCCTGAACTTCATACTTCTCCAAGCCAATATACCTGCAACGACCTAAGCCATGCTGCATTTTGGCTTCCCCAAATTTGCGCTCAATCTTATACCGCTCCCGTTTCCCCTGCTGGTATTCCTTCGTCCTGACCATTTCCTGCCAGACCTCTTTATTGCTGTCTTTCTTTTTCAGACGGTTATCCTTCAATAAAATCGCGGAATGCAGGCCTTTATATTCCAGATAATAATGATTGTTCCCATCGTCATAGCCCCGATCGGCAGCATAGATTTTTACAGGCAAACCTTGTTTCATGTCCATATCCACAAGGCTGGTGAAGTGTTTCCCGTCCCATTCATTTCCACTGCTGACTTCCAGTCCTGTGATCAAATTGCTCTCTGCATTCATGCTTACATGCGTTTTATAGCCATAGAAATAATTTGTCCTTTGCTCCTCTTTCCCCTCCGGTGTCTGTACTTTTTGACTATGTTTGACACCCCATCTTGCATCCGGGTCATCTTTATCCGTATTGACATTGGCTTCACTGTGGACGCTGTCGATGATCTGGATTGCTCCAAACCGCACCCCCTGTTGGCGGGCTGTTTCGACGATCTCTGCCAGCATCTCTTCGAATACTTTCAGCTTCCCTCTTCTCCGTAATCGCTCCCTGTACACGCTCAGGGTGGAGTGATCCGGCGCTTTCTGATCAATTGCCAGGCCCACAAAGCATTTGGCTGGCAGGTTCTCATTGAGATAAACCTCCGTTTGTCTTTCGGAGAGATCGTACAGGTAATTGATCAGCAGATATCTCAGCAAGAGTGCCGGGTCACAGGCTGGTCTCCCTGACAGTCCTTCGCCTTTATAGAGTCTGGTCAGCTTTTTGGTGTAAAAAGTCCAGTCGATCAAGGCATCGGGTTTACGCAGAAAGTGGTTTTCGGGTACGATCTGATTGTAAAGGAATTCTCCAAAGAAGGAGTCCTGGTCTGTCTGAATGTATCGTGGGTTTGTCATCTGCACTTATTGCCTTTCGTGTGTGGTGTGGATTAATTAAACCATGTATCTTTAACATTCGGAAGATTTTTGTTAATTGTTTTTCAACAGGCGCCTGATTAGATATTGACTTAATCGAAACCGCCGACTATAATTCAATTAGGCTAACAACTAATTGAATAACTGGAGGATTAACATGAATAAGAATAAGATTTTGAAAGCCATCGCTGATGAAACACGTATGAACATCTTGAAACTACTGCTTAAACACAATTACTGTGTCAGAGCACTGGCGAACGAGCTGAACCTAACTGAAGCGACCATATCTCAGCATCTAAAAGTATTGCGAGAAGCAGACCTGCTCGTTGGAGAAAAGCGTGGATATTACATGCACTATACCGTAAAACGACCGGTTTTACATGAACTCGCAGAGAACATTAAAGCTTTCGCAGACACTGAACAGGAAACTTGCCAGCCAGAAAAACGCGATGACTGTCCTGCCCATGAGAAGAAAGATTGCTCCAAGAAAGGCAAGTGCAGTGAAGAAGTCAAGGAGTTTTGCCACGGTGTAGATCACAGCCAGGAATAATAAGATCATGAAAATGGTCAGTGTCTCAAACCTAAAAAAGACATATGACAACTTCACCGCAGTGGATGATATCTCTTTCGACATTGAAAAAGGCGAGATATTCGGTTTTTTAGGACCAAACGGAGCAGGAAAAACATCTACTATCAACATGATCATCGGTCTGTCCCGACCAACAGCTGGAGAAATTACAGTTGATGGAATCGATGTAAGAAGGCAGACGAAAAAAGCCCAAGCTGTTATGGGACTCGTCCCAGATGAAAGTAATCTTTACAATGAGATGGACGGGTTTGAAAATCTATGTTTTTGTGCGGCGCTTTATGGGATGCGCAAGGAGGAAAGAGAGTCAAAGGCTCACCAACTTTTAGAGCTCTTCAGGCTGAAAGATGCAGGCAAGCGTCCCTTTAAAGCCTATTCCAAAGGAATGCGTCGCAAGCTCACAATTGCGGCAGCGCTTATCCACTCGCCACAAGTTTTGTTTCTGGACGAACCAACCACAGGAATTGACGTAGAGAGTTCCAGGCAAATTCGCAATATGATCGTGGACTTGAAAAAGAACGGGACCACGATCTTCCTCACTACTCACTATATTGAGGAGGCAGAGCGAATCTGTGACAGGATTGCTTTTATAACAGCGGGTCAAATTGTTGCATCAGGCACCATTCCTCAACTGATGGATAGCGTTTCTCATGGTCATGCTATCCAATTAGTTACGGATAAAAATGCCCGAGACGTTAGCATCGAACTACATAAGCATTTTATGGGAAGTAAAGTTGAAATTCATTCTGATCATTCTCTTGTAATGCTATCAGAGCAGCGAATTCCATTATTCCCGGTCATGAACTTTTTCCATGATAGAAAGATTGAAGTATATGAGGCACGAGAACTGCGCCCTTCCCTAGAAGATGTCTTTGTCAAGCTGACCGGCATTGAGTCTTCTGTGCTGAAAAAAGACAAGGAAAAGGCAGGGTTCAGATGAAAAGCTGGATCGCTTTTTGGAATATCTTAAAGAAAGATATTAGAAACTATTATTTGAAACCGCCAAACATTAGTTGGGGTATCATCTTCCCTCTTTCGTGGTCACTGATGCAGCTCATTCGTTCTCCAGACGGTAATATTCTGGAGTTACTGCCCGGTCTTATTTCCATGAGTGTTCTGTTTGGCACAACCTCCATGCTTGCTGTTACTATAACCTTTGAACGAAGTGGCAGATCATTTGAGCGGTTGCTGCTGGCACCTATAAGCTTAAACCTCATGGTGCTGGCGAAAATAGCGGGAACAATTCTGTTCGGAATTTTCAATGCGTTTGTTCCTGTCATTTTCGCAAGTTTTTTTATCGATTTGAGTGCAGTTAACTGGGGAATGCTCTTGCTCGCAGTTTTGCTGATTGCCATAACATCGTCATTAACTGGACTGTTAATTGCGGTATCAGCCAAACAGGTCTTTGAAGCACAGACCTTTTCAAACTTCTTCCGTTTTCCAATGCTTTTTCTCTGCGGACTGTTTATACCAATTTCAAGCTTGCCTCTCTTTCTACGACCTATCTCATTTTGTCTGCCGCTCACTTACGGGACCGATATCCTGAAAGGCATAATCATGGGAGCCAACATTCTTCCTCCCTTACTATCTTTTGGAGCCTTACTAGTATTTGCAGTGTTGCTATTCTTGATCTGTCGATACAACATCAACCGTAAATGGATTTTATGAAGAGTGGTTTCAGATCTAAATTGGAACAAAAGCTGACACAGAGCAATTCCGTTTAGCATTGCTATGTTTAAACAGGCTTTTTGCCTACCTCTCACTATCATCCCACTAAGAAGGTCTATGTATAACTTTGATTTTCGTCCTGAATAAACAAATGGCTGATCAAGCCCTAAAAATAGAATCCCAAATAACTGGTAAAATGTTTTTAGCATGAAAATTACCAAACGCATCTTCGTCTTCATCCTGATTCTTCTTTTGCTGGCTGCCTGTGGCAAGCCGGAAGCAAGCCCTACGCCTGTGCCAACAGCAACAGACGTCCATGAATTATCAACTCCCACACCCGAAGCAACTTTGCCTGAGGTGGTTGTCCCTCTATTACCACCCCCACCCGAGCATCCCACCCTCTATAAATTGGACTTAATCTTTGATTATTATTCGCATTTTGCTTCGGTGACCCAACAGATTATCTACACGAACAAGTGCGAGCAAGCTATGAGCGAGATTCTGCTCCTGGTACCTCCCCGCAACTTCGAGAACAGCTATGACCAATACAGTCTGACTGGTGATCGTGTTGAAAGCTTCCGGGAAGATGGCATCTTCACCTGGGTTACGCTCACTTCTCCCTTACAGCCACTCGAGCTGACCCATATCAACCTCAGTTTCCGTCTCTATTTGCCCGAACATCAGGGCATTTACGGCTACACCAACCAACAAGCCAACCTCTCCGACTGGTATCCCTTCATCCCGCCCTTTGATGAAGAGGACGGCTGGCTTGCCTATCCGCGCGTGGTCGATCAGGACAACATTATCGTGGGCGAATCGATCGTCAACGAGTTTTCCAATTTCGAGGTCAACCTGACCCTCACAAGTCACGCCGAACTGATCGAAGTGGCTGCCAGCGCCCCCGCTCAGGGAGCCGACGGCAAGTATTCTTACCGTCTCGAAAACGCCCGTGCCTTCTCATTTTCGATCAGTGACAGTTATTTTGAACACGAGGTCGTCCAGGATGGCGTTACGATCCGCTCTTACGTCTTTATGAACCAGATCGAGCAGGGAAAACAGGTTGTGGATATCGGTGCCCAGGCAATGAAACTTTTTGGCGAACTTTGGTACCCTTACCCACGCGAGCTTGTTTCCATCGTCGTCGGCGATTTTCTCCATAATATGGAAATGGATGGGCTGATCATGATCAGTTATGGCATTTTCGATTTTTACAACGGCAATCCGGATACCGATCTCACCATCATGACCCCGCATGAGCTTGCCCACATGTGGTTCTATGGCTTTATTGGCAACAATCACGCCCTCGAACCCTGGTTGGATGAGGCTCTGGCGACTTATTCTGAATACCTCTATTACGAGCGTTACCACCCTGATTTTCTTGACTGGTGGTGGCATGTGCGCATTTCCAAACCAGCCCCGGTAGGCTACGTTGATTCCGATATTTGGATCGAAGGCGGATACATCCCCTATCGCAACGCGGTCTATCTTCAGGGCGTAAAATTCCTGCACGAAATCCGTCAAACAGTCGGTGATGGCGCCTTCTTCGACGCGCTCAAAGATTATGCCTACGCCAACACCTACCGAATCGCCACAAGGGCTGATTTTGAGTCGGCTTTTGCCCGGCATAGCAATGCTGACCTTAGCCCGATTTTTGCTAAATATTTCCAAAACTAAACTTTAGTGCGAATCCGGAAGGCATTCAAACTTGACAGCCTCAAAATTGTTGATTATTATGCCGAAATGGAGTAACTATGACCGAACAAAATAATAACAACTTGGAAGTTCCTGAAGAACTTGAATCGATCAACCATCAACCCGAAACTGAAAGCCCTTCAAAAGCAACACCTCCAGTATATAAACAAAGCGGCATGATCGCTGCGATCGTCATGGTCGTGCTGGCACTGGTTTTGTTTTTGATCTGGTTCATCCAAGGCAAAAAAACCGCTGATGTTGAGCCAGAACCAAGCGAAGATGTCCAATTTACTCTTGGCAATCCCCAGGTAATTCACGATTTTGAAGAATTGCCAACGTTGGCGCCGATGCCAACTGTCGAAGCCGTGCTTGCCACCCAACCTGCCACGCCTGAACCAAGAAGCGAAGTGATCACACACGTAATTCAGGAAGGCGAAACCGTCTCCTCAATTGCCTCACTCTATGGGCTCTGGCCTGAAACCATCCTTTGGGCAAACCGCTATGAGCTTGAGGACGACATCCGCAACTACATCCCCGGCACGACAATTTATATTCTGCCGGTCGATGGTGTTTATCATGTCTGGTCAGCTGGAGAAGGCTTGGGTGCCGTTTCCAAATATTACGGCGTAACTCCGGAAGATATCGTCAATTACCCAGGCAACAAGCTGGATCCGGCGACAATTGGTTCGTACTCGATGCCAAACATCCAGCCTGGCACGCGTCTGGTGATTCCAGGCGGCACAATGCCCAATTATTTTGCCAGCGATACCTTGCTCTACTACGCCGCGGTTGAAAAGATGAACAGCCTCCCCCTAGGCACTGCGGAAAGCCACCCTGCTCCCCGCAGCGAGATCATCGCTTATGAGGTTGCTGAAAAAGATACTATTTTTACTGTTGCTGAAAAATTCGATCTGGAACCAGAAACCATCCTTTGGACCAACCGATACCTGATCGGAGATACGCCTGATGGCATTTATCCTGGTCAGAAATTGATTATCCTGCCTGAAGACGGTGTCTATCACGCCTGGCTATATGGCGAAGGGCTCAACACCGTTTCGCGGATCTATGGTGTGACGCCGGATGATATTCTCAATGAGCCGCTAAACGATGTCGATGTCAATGCGATTGGCGAATACAGCCTGCCGAAGATCAAGACCGGTACCTTCTTTTACGTCCCTGGCGGCAGAGGCTCGATCCCGACCTGGGTTGGAGCAGTGTCAGATCCCGCAGATCCGGCTGGGAAACACCCCAATGTGTCCTACCTGGGCGCCTTCGCTTGCAATACCACGGCATGGGCTGTCGGAAGCGGCGCTTTCCAGCTGCCAACCTTCACGCGCGAGATCAGTGGTTACGAGTTCAATCCACCGGTGCATAACGGGCTCGATTATGCCGGTAAAACGGGAGACAGCATATTTGCTACAGATACAGGTGTTGTCATATACGCGGGCTGGTCTGATCGCGGTTATGGAAATACCATCGTGATCAACCACGGCAATGGCTATCTGTCCCTGTATGCTCACCTGATGGATGGTGGAATAAATGTTGGATGCGGCAATATTGTATCAGGAGGACAAACCATTGGATACATGGGCTCGACCGGCAACTCAACAGGCTCACATCTCCATTTTGAATTACGCTATAACGGTTCTCCCGTCAACCCGCACAATTATGGTTTGTAAAGAAAACGAGATTGTAAGTCATTGATTATTTGAGGTGGTTGTTTTAGAGCAAAAAGCAGTCAAATTTTCGACTGTTTTTTGCTCACCTGTTTTACAGGTGTAGTCGGGTTGCCACCTGTACCCGTCAGGGTATACCCGCCCGCGTTTCTGGGTCGTGTAGGGGCGGACTTCCACGTCCGCCCGCGTTTAAGCCTTCTCACCTGGGAGAAGGGGTACCACGTAGTGGTGGACCGCTTGCGTCCCGAGCTCAGCCTGCCCTGTGTGCATTACACAGGGTTCTCTGGATGAGCGGATGTTACCTATTGGCAGACTGCCACCTGTCTACGTCAGGTTATGTCTGCCCGCAAACGGGAGACCGTGGAATACCCTGACGGGCACAGGTGTCTTCCCTACACTGGATTTACCAAAAAAATCTTGACCAAATCAAACCGTTCGCTCGTGGTCGGGAGACCACGAGCATCCTCATCATAGTGAGAATTGCTGGTCAAAACCACAGGTTCCCAGCATTACTGGTAAAATCCAAACCATGAAAACAAGGTCGATCTTCCTCATTCTGATAGCCTTACTCCTGCTCACTTCCTGCGGAAAGCAAAGCGAAGCAACGCTCATCCCAGAGCTGCCCACCCCTCAAAGCCAGGTCCTCAGCGTTACGGAAGAAGCACTGCCAGAGCCGACCAGCACAGCAACGCCGGAACCGGTCCAGGAAAAACACTCACAATACCACTTCGACCTTCTTTTCGACTACGCGCAGCATACTCTGCAGGTCGAGCAAGAGATCTTCTTTCTCAACAAGTCTGACTTCCCCCTAAATGAGATCCTGCTTGTAATTCCACCAAGGTTCTTCCCAGGGGTCTACAATCAAACCAGCCTTCAGAGTGATCTGATCGCCTCAAGCTCAGAAGATGGCATAAAAACCACCCTCACGCTCTCCCAGCCATTGCCAGCAAACGAAAGCCTGACGATCAACCTGAGCTATACCCTGAACCTGCCCAACCGCGAGGGCACGCTCGGTTTTACCGACCGCCAGACCAATCTGAGCAACTGGTACCCATACATCCCGCCCCGCGACCAAAACGGAGGCTGGCTCGCCCACGAGCCCTTTATCGACGCCAGCAACATGGTCGTCGGCGAATACATCGTTAACGAGATCGCCGACTTCACCGTCAACTTCCAGTTGGTCGGGAACACGCCCAATCTCCTGATCGCGACCGGCGCCAGCCCGATCCCCATGGAAAACGGCACCCGCTACGAGCTGCCCAAAGCGCGCGCGATCGCCTTCTCAATTTCAAATCAATATCACCTTGAGGAGATCCAGCACAATGATCTCCTGATCCAGGCTTATGTCTTCTCCAACCAGATACAAAATTCCAGCGCCATCACCCAGATCGCCGCGCAAGCCATGGATCTCTTTTCAGAGCTTTTTGGTGAATACCCGCGCGAGCGCGTCGTCATCGTTTCAGCAGATTTCCTTCACAACATGGAAATGGACGGCATGGTACTGCTCTCCAATAAGATCATCGACTTTTACGACGGCACGCCGCTCAACAACCTCACCATCCTGATTCCCCACGAGCTTTCGCACCAGTGGTTTTACAGCCTGGTTGGCAACGATCAGGCGCTTGAGCCCTGGCTGGATGAAGCCATCGCCACTTACAGCGAATCGCTGTTCTATGAACGCTACCACCCCGAATACCTGCAGTGGTGGTGGGACAATCGCGTTTACGCGCACGAACACAGCGGCTACGTCAACAACAGTATTTACCAAGCCGGCAGCTACGAAAACTACCGCGCCTCGGTCTACCTCAACGGCGCGATCTTCATGCAGGAACTATCGGAAAACCTTGGAAAAGAGAACTTTTTATCCGCGCTAAAGCATTACGTTGAAAAAAATCAATATGCCATTACGACACAGAAAGACTTCTTTGATGCGCTCCAACAGGCAAACCCGATTGACCTAAACTTTCTTCTTTTGAAGTATTTCAGGCAATAAAGCCTAATGCTGGGCTGGGATCAAACTTTGCGAATCTGACAAGACGCTTGCCCGCACGACCTGATTGCCCTTGACCAAGGTGCCCTCGTAGGCAGCAGCACCATCAACCGGCACCCAACCGTTCATGACAAAAGGCAAAACGCTTGACGCCGCCGGGATCCACTGCCCGTTGTACTTGCGCGCGATATGCAGGTGCGTACCTGTTGACCGACCGCCTTCACAGGACGGATGTCCGATAATATCGCCTTTCTTGACCACATCTCCAAGTTTCACCCGCCCTTCTTCCGCCACATGCAGGTAAAGGAGAACCCATCCGGTGCGTTCATCCCCATCGCCGTCCAGATCGAGCATGACTGTGCCTGGATCAATTCGCGCGACGACCCCATCCGCTACCGCTACCGCGAATTGTTCCGTCTCGAAACAGCCCTGAGTCTTGCTGGGAGGGGCAAAATCGATCGCTGCCCAGGGTTTGCGCGTGCCCCAGCCCGTGTGCGGACCTCCCGTATAAGCCCAGACGGTTCCTGCTGTGAAAGGCAAAATAAAGTCGGGCTGGTTTAGGCTGCCGGGCAATACCGTCAGGTTTCTGCTCCAGGGGTCACCGAAAAGCTCCTTAAAGGTTTTGGCATAACCCTCGGGCCCGATCGCGTGAGCGTATTCGTCCTGATCCATTTGCAGTGAGAAATAGACCTGCAAGGCGACCGTTGCCGAATTCTGCCAGGGGTCAATATTTTCAATTCTGCCGTCGCGATGCTCAATGCTGGTCAATTCCCCATTGAAATATCGGTAAAACCCGTCGTTGACCAGATCAGAGGCGTAAGAGATCTGCAAATGCACGCCGCGGTGATAGTTGTCGAAACCCAAAAAAGTGTCTTCCAGCGATCTGTCACGCTGCGGATTAGTCAAAGCTCCCGTCTGAAACTCGATCAAAGCCAGCAGCATTTTCGGATTGAGACTGTAATTCTCGGCATAATACTTGATCACCCCAGCGGCATCGCGATTTTTTTCCTGAATGGTTGCCTGATAGGTCTTGAACCATCCTGGCGTCGAATCCAAAAAAGCCTGCAGGTCAAAATCCAGCAGGTCAGGTCCGTACACAAAAGCGGCATCGGGGATGATCTGAAAATCCGTGCCCCAGAGCGGTTTATAGTAGATCGGCATCTTCATTGGAAAACCAGGCGGCAAGGTAGTAACGTCTTCAGGGATTTCGGGATTCGCCCACAAGATTTCCTGCGGAGAAGCGCCAAAACGAACCGAGAGCAGATCAAGGCTGTCGCCACTTTGAGCGACATAATCAACCAAGGTACCAGGCGCATAGACAGGTCTGTTGGAAAGCGGCGTTTCCGTCGCTTCCGGGATTGGGCTGGGTTCAGGAGATCCTGACACAATATAGCCAGCTTTGGGCTGCGGACTGCAGCCAGCATACAAAACGGTAATTACCGTCAATACGATCAGGAACTTGAAAGATTTCAGCTTATTTTTCATGCTTTGCCCACCACTTCGGGGCCAAATGAAATATAACACAAAGTCTTTTTAACGTTTTAGCGGTGAATGTGCGCGGAACTGGGGCCCAATGTGTTGGCCTTGACAACCTCATCGCCCTTCACCAGCCATCCGCTCAAATATTGTGAGCCTGATTTGGCTTTCCAGCCGCTCATCACAAAGGAGAGCGGGCCCTCCGCGGGAACCCATTCGCCGTTGTATTTGCGCGCAATATGCAAATGCGTGCCGGTCGAGATGCCTCCTTCACAGGAAGGATGCCCGATCCGATCGCCAGCTTCGACCCAGGTGCCAACAGGGACGCGATGCGCTGTGGCAATGTGCAGATAGATGATATTCCAACCTGTTTGCTCATGCCCGTCGCCGTCCATGTCCACTACAACCGTGCCAGCTTCAGAGCGCACGACCAAACCCGGGCCAGCCGCGGTCACCCAGCTCCAGTTCTCGCCGCAGCCTGGTTCAGCGCTGGGAGGAGAGAAATCGAGCGCGGCGCGCACATCAGCAGCACCCCAGGCGGCATGTGGACCCACCGTATAGGTCCATGTGACCCCTTCTTCAAAAGGCAGGATCAGTTCCGGCTGCAAAACGTTGGGGGTGAAAATTGGTTCGTAATATTGTGCGATGATCCAGGGGTCGCCAAACATCTTTTCGTAAGTTGCCAAAAAGCCATTTTCTGTATATAAGTTCTTCGACCAATCCTCAAACTGATTGAGCGAGGAGAAAAAGCTCATCAACCCGACCGTACCACAGTTCAACTCCGCCGCTAGCCTCAGTTCCCAGCCATCTTTGAAGTTGACCGTCACGACCGTGCCTTCCCGCCAGCCGTAATAACCGCTTTCAATAATCCCAGCTGCTTTCACAAGTTGATGATAGAGACCTGGGGTATCAGGCAGCTCAATGCCCAAGGGGTAAGATCTGGCAAATTTGGAGATCGGATCGCCATAGACCCAGCCGCTCTGATATTCGAGCAGTGCCAGTAACAGTCGTGGGTGAATGGCAAATTCTCTCGCGACCTTATCGATGATCTCCGAACCGCGCATGCGCCCGAAGGCATAAACCGTCTCAGTATAGCCAGCCAAATAACCGCCAGCCTCATCAAGGAAAGCCTGTGTGTCAAAACCTATTGAGGAAGGGGAATTGACCACCTCGCTGTCAGGGAAGAGTTTTAGATTTGAGCTGGTCTGCCCAAGCCGATTTGGGATCAGCAATAACTGACCTTCTGGAATAAAACCTTCTTCTGGCAATGTCGAAGTGGAGGTGATCTCAGCAGCTTCAACGCCAAAGCGAACCGCCAGCACGCCAATGCTGTCCCCGCTTTGCGCGTAATACAAAATAGGCGCGTTTTCCTCGTATTGGATCAGATGAGCCTGGGTCGGTAAGGTCTGCATCACCTCTTCAGACGGCGGTTCAGCCGTCACGAGCGCTTCTTCGACCTCTTGAACTGGTTCGCTTTTCGCAATCTCTTCTGAAACTATCGCGACTACTGGGACTGTTTCCTGCGGTTGTGGAAGATTTGTGTTCGCTTCGAGCGAATCATTTCTTTCGTAAACCTGGGACTCAATTGCCTGTGCCTCAGCGACACCAGACCCAAGGTTCAACAATCCAGTGATCCTCAATCCGATCGCAACAACGATCAAGGTCAAGACAAAAGCAATGCTAAGCGTAATTTGCTTGCGCTTGCGTCTCAATTTCCCTAATCGCTTATCGCGCGGGTCATGGATTGCTGATCTCGTTGATCGTTGAGCGACCATTAAAGGCTTCAACTGTGTGTCCTTCCTTTGTCAAACTACCGTCATAAACGGTTCCATAACTTTTTGCTATCCACCCCCCTAAGTTGAAGGGGATTGCTCCTCCTGCTTCGATCCAGACACCGTTGTAACGCCTTGCCAGATGGAAATGCGTTCCATTGCTGATGCCGCCTTCGCAGGACGAAATGCCAATTACATCTCCTGTTGCAACATACGTGCCGACTGGCACAGCGCTTGCCTCAGCGATGTGGAAATAGTTCAAAGTCCAGCCAGTTTGTTCGTAGCCATCGCCATCCAGGTCGATCACCACAGCCGAACCTTCTGACCTGACCACCAGACCGGAAGCTGCCGCCAGAACGGGCGCGTCGCTCTCATAACAGCCGTAATCACCCTCTTCACCTGGCGGCGCAAAGTCCAGAGCCGCCCAGGGGCTGCCCGTGCCCCAGGCCCAGTGCGGTCCAGAAGTCAACAGCCAAACATCGCCCCTGGCTAATGGCAGGATCAGTTCTGGTTGGGTCAATCCTACAGGGATCAGGGGTTCAAAAGAAAACGCAAAAGGATAACCAAAAAGCTCGTTGTAGGTTTTATAAAAGCCATTTTCTGAAATGCTTTGCTTAAAACTTTCCTTATCTTGAAGCAGGCTAAAGAAATTTTGCAGCCCAGCAGTCGCGAGGTTGATTGAAGCATTAATGCGCATCACCTCGCCGTCCCCAAGCGTCCAAACCGCAAGAAGTGATTTTTCCCAGAGATGAAAGCCACGCAAAACCTCGTTTGCAGCCCAGCTCAACTGCTTGTATAAGCCTGTATGATTGCTGCTCATCAAACCAAGCGGATAATTATCAAGGTCACAATCCTTATCGCGTGAAAGCAAGCAGCCCGATTGATGCTGGAGCAATGCCAGCAATAAACGTGGGTTGACCGAATTCTCATTCGACACCAATTCGACGATCTCCGCGCCGCTTAGCTCCCTGCCGTCAGGCAGTTCTTCCCGATAGACGCTAAGTTTGCCGTTATATTGCCTGACTATCGAAGCAATATCAAAATCTTTTGCCGAGGGACCGTAAACCACCTCAGAATCTGGAATGATGCGGAAACCACTTGCCAATTCATTGGCGCTGGCTGGCGGAATGGTGAGGATCTGCCCTGGCGAGATCAGGTTTGGGTCCTTGATCTCGTTCATATCCAAAATTTGCCGAACCGAAACCTGGTGCCGCAGCGCGATCCCAGCCAAAGTGTCGCCCTTAACGATCGTGTATTGCTCTTCGTTGGCGCGCAAGGTGGGCAGGATATTATCGGGCATCGCCGTCGGCTCAGGTCCTCTGGGAGCCAGAGTTATGGTCAACACCGGCTGTGGCGGCAGATCGCCTGGAGGCGTCAATGTGCCCTGGACAAGCCCGCTGGAATCAGGAGGGTTAAAAGAAAGATCCCCTGAATTGGTTGGGACGATGTAAGGGACAAAATTCTTGACCCTTCTTCGGCAGCCTGCCAGGAGAATTGGCAGGAGGAAAATAAGGATCAATAAGCACGTAAGCCAGATAGTAGCTTTCTTGTGAACTTTTTTAGTGTCTCTCATTAGTGGAAAATGTTACAGTTTTCATGCCAAAAAGATCAGTGCAGCAACAACGGTTTAAATTCAGTAATTCTCAGTATGCAGTTTTGTATGGCTCTGATTCCCCTTTCTTCAAGCTAATGTTGATTTATTTTTGATCGAAAATCGGCTTGTACGGACGGGGCTAAGTGCCCTCTGGGTATGACCCCGTCCGCCACTTTTGCACATTAGATGACCAGATATTTGGTTCTATATTTACAAATTTATCGACATTACCCTCCCAACCAAGGTCTTTATTTTTCCCATATTGAGAATTGTGCTGGTTTGCGCTGGTTTTAATTTGACAAATCCTACCTTTACGATAAAATAAAAGCTCGCTGGCCGAAGTGGCGGAACTGGCAGACGCGCTACGTTCAGGGCGTAGTGGGCAACGAGCTCGTGAGAGTTCAAATCTCTCCTTCGGCACAAAACCTCCAGACTTGGAGGTTTTTTTGTTAGTGGTAGGTCGTGATTGAAATTGTCACGTTTTGGGACAATTTCAATCCGACGAACTTCCTATCAGGTTTCAAATTTGGAGTGTTTCAGGTTCAAACGTAGTCTCCCGACCACGTTTCCCATACTTCACACCCTTCCGCTCGGTCAGGAGACCATACTGGAACAGTCGAAGGTCTTCACTGTTTTCATGGTCTTATTTACATTACATCACTAATGCTATAATGTAGTCAGGTTGTCTGAGGTGAGGAAGCATCACTCACGCACTAAGTCCTTATCAGGCTAGTCCAGGTAGACGCAGGAATTGATGGCCCTGCCAGACAACCTATTCTGAATCAAGTATAAGTCAACTTTTTATACTACTTAGAACCATACTCCAAAGATATAGATAGGAAAGTGCCTATTGGATGGGTTAAATAGTACGTGAAATCTTCCTTCATTCAATCCGGTAAAAACCTTTGGATGTCAAAGAAAAGATTATAAACGCTGCGTCAATGTCGTCCACGAAAAAAGATCACCACTTACTATGGAATGCATAATCCCATCTTTAAAATAAACTCCTTAATCACAATTCCACCTCATTTTTCCCACCTTAAAATGGTATAATTGTTGCACGTAAACTGGTATCATTTATCTGGATTTGTCGTATGAAAGACCTGTGGGAAAAAATAAAGAAAATCAACTGGCTTAATCGTCGGGTCATTACGATCATCGTCATCGTCATTTTGGTCTTTCTGATGATGGATTTCAATAACCGCATGACCACCATGATCCGCCTCAACAACGAGGAAGCCGCTCTTCAGACGCGCATCGCCCAGGTTCAGGCGACCCAGGTCAAGCTTGAAGATGAGATCGCCTATGCCAATTCGGATCTGGCTCTCGAAGAATGGGCGCGTGAGAGCAATCGCATGATCAAGGAAGGCGATCATCCTATCATCCTCCTGCAACCAGGCGATTACCTTCCCCAGCCAACGCCCATCCCTCCACGCGAAGTCATCATCCGTACCAGACTCGAGATCTGGAAGGAACTTCTCTTCGGAGACTCTCTTCCAACTCCATAAACAAAGTTCCAGAACAAAAGCTGTTTCAATGCCCTAATCAGGGTATAATCATCGGGTTATGGACATCAAAGAACTAACTGCCAAAATGAACCAATTGGTTGACCATCATGGTTGGTATGATCCCGACTCCCCAAAAGCCCAGTTGCCCCGCAACCTGGCAATTTCCTTATGCCTGGAAGCGGCAGAGGTTTTGGAGCATTTCCAATGGTCCGAAAACACTGCTGATGAAGAGGCTTTTGCAGGGGAATTAGCCGATGTCGCCCTTTATCTGCTGCAACTGGCGAGTGTTAGCGGCATCGACCTTGAACAAGCCATTCTGGACAAGATCGACCAAAACTGGGATCGGATTTGGCCCAATGAGCACAAAGAAACGGAGCAAAACGCATGATCATTTCAGTTTTTGGGTCCGCTTCCCCTACCCCTGAGCAAAAACTCTATCAGGACGCCCTTGAACTGGGGCGGCTGCTTGGTCAGGCGGGTTTTGATGTCATGACCGGCGGCTATTGCGGCACGATGGAAGCTGTTTCCCGCGGCGCCAGCGAGGCTGGCGTCAACGTGATCGGGGTCGCCTGCCGACAAATTGAGGATTATCGTCCGGTCGGACCCAACGCCTGGGTCAGGACCCTGCATTCCACCGATACCCTTTCAGAACGCATCGAATATCTGACTACCCATGCCGATGCCTATCTCGCCCTGCCTGGTGGGATTGGCACCCTGGCTGAGATCGCGATGGTTTTCAACAAAATGGTCATCAATGCCATCCCAACCCAAACCCTGATCCTGATCGGCGAGGGTTGGAAAAAGACCATTGAATCTTTCATCGATGGGCAGGCTGACAATGTCAACGAGCGCACCCGAACGCTCCCCCAATACGCTAAAGATCCGCAGGAAGCGGTTAAACTACTTATTAATTCACTCGAGGAGAAGCAAAATGGATGAGAAGAAACTCCCTTCACAAGCAGAAAATTTTTCAGACTGGTACAACCAGCTGGTTTTAAGAGCCGAACTGGCGGACTATTCACCGGTACGCGGCTGCATGGTCGTGCGTCCATACGGCTGGGCGCTTTGGGAGAACATCCAGAAAGCGCTCGACAAACGTTTTAAGGAAACCGGTCACGTCAATGCCGCTTTCCCGCTCTTCATTCCCCAAAGTTTCATGACCAAGGAAAAAGAGCATGTCGAGGGCTTTTCACCCGAATTAGCCGTCGTCACCCACGGCGGCGGTCAGGAACTGGAAGAACCTCTCGTGGTTCGCCCGACTTCCGAGACCATTATCGGCACGATGTACGCCAAATGGATCCAAAGCTACCGCGACCTGCCCATCCTGATCAACCAATGGGCGAATGTCGTCCGTTGGGAAATGCGCACCAGGCTGTTTTTGCGCACGCTGGAATTCTACTGGCAGGAAGGTCATACCGCCCATGCCACCGCGCAGGAAGCGGAAGAACATACCAAGCGAATGCTCGACGTCTATACCGATTTCGCCATGAACGAAGCCGCCATTCCTGTCATCCCTGGTCAGAAGTCCGAGTCGGAAAAATTTGCCGGAGCCAGCGCGACCTATTCCATCGAAGCCATGATGGGCGATACCAAGGCTCTGCAATCTGGCACTTCCCACTTTTTGGGACAGAATTTCGCCCAGGCTTTCGACATCAAATATCTGGATGAGAACAACCAGCTCCAGTATTGCTGGACGACCTCTTTTGGCGTTTCAACCCGCTTTATCGGCGCCATCATCATGACCCACGGTGACGATCAGGGTCTGATCCTGCCTCCCAATCTGGCCCCATACCAGGTTGTGATCGTGCCCATCTACCGCAAGGAAGAAGAAAAAGCGAAGGTGATGGAAGTTGTTCGCCAGATCGAAAAAGGTCTTAAAGACTTTCGTGTCAAGGTTGACGATCGCGATGACCTCACTCCAGGTTTCAAGTTCAATGACTGGGAACTGAAAGGCGTGCCTTTGCGCATCGAGGTCGGACCCAAGGATGTCGAAAAAGGGACATTGGCCCTGGCTCGCCGTGATATCCTCGGTAAGGCTGGCAAGAGCTTCATCCCGATGGAAGGTTACGTTCAGGCAGTTGGCGATATGCTCGATGCCATCCAAGCCAATCTATTGGTCAAAGCCACCAAATTCCGTGATGAGCACATCTTTGAGGTTGAAGATTATGAGACCTTCAAGGATGTGGTCGAGAATAAAGGCTGGGCTTTGGGCTGGTGGTATGATGACGCCGAGAACGAAGCCAAGGTCAAGGAAGACACCCGCGCCACGCTGCGTGTTTACGCGGCTTCCGAAGACGAAGGCACCTGCTTCTTCAGCGGAAAGAAGACCAACAAAAAAGCCTACTTCGCCAAGGCTTATTAATAATTTTTTAGTTGCACCAAAAAACAGGTATGGGCTCTGACCATGCCTGTTTTTTTATTTATTAGATCAAAATATTCCATTCGGGTGGGTCTTTGACATCTGAAACAATTACCTCATTCCGCTTATAATTCAACCATGACAGCGATTGATCTTACCAGGCTCGAAAAGCAAATTGAAGCATTGCTTCTTCTCGCGGATGATCCGCGGGCTTTTCAGGCCGAATTCCACGACATTCTCGGTTTTTACCATCGCTATTCCCATCGCAAACACAAGGACAGCCTGCCCAAAAGCTTTATGCGCCAGTACGATCTGCCTGAGAAAGTCCTGCCTTCCCTGCAAAACAGACTAAAAAGGATCCAACCCGAACTAATTCTCCCGCTCGCTTGCCAGCTCTGGCAGGACGACTATTTTGAAGCAAGAGACACAGCCGTGACCCTGCTGGGCTTCCTGCCGCCCGATCATAACGAAGAGGTGCTTGAACAAGTCCTTCAATGGCTGGACGAGCCACTCGACCGTGCCATCATCGAGTCGATCTTCACCAAGGGCATCAAAACGCTGAGTCAAAACGCTCCTCAGCTTTGGCAGGATGAGGTCAACAAGCTTTTGTTGAGTGAACGAACACAGCGGCGCAAAATGGGTCTGCTGGCACTGGCAAAGATCATCCCCGCTTGCCAGTCAGACAACTTGCCTACCTTCTTTAGCTGGTTGCGGCCTTTCCTGATCAGCCCTGACCAAAGTCTTGATAACAACCTGAAGCCTGTTGTCGCCGCCCTGGCAGAGCGCTCAAATCAGGAAACCGCCTATCTTTTGCGAGAAATTCTGACCGACAGCAACGACGTCGAAGTCGGACGACGCTTCAGGCACTATCTTGAGTTTTTTGAAGGAGATAGTTATGACAGATTATTGGACGCGATCAAAAAACAGGTGATCCTTCCTCGCAGCAAAGATGAATGAAATGAAAACCCGACCCAAACGCCTTCTCATATTTCTCATTTTCATGCTTGTTATCATAAGCGGATGTGGCAACAAACCCGAAACCAGATTAGAGACACTTGCTCCAACTGAAGCGCCCCCAACCGCGACCGCTTACCCAAGCCCAACCCCTGAACCAAGCGCGACCATGGCGCCAACACAAACGCCGGAACCCTCTCCAACGACGACCATTTCTCTGCCAACAGCGACAATACCTCCAAGCTATCCTGAAAGCCACTACATACCTTACATGACAGGTCACAGCCAGGTCTACGAGTTGGGCTGTGAAGCCAGCGCGAGTGTCGATTGGGCCAATTACTTCGGCGTCACGATCTACGAGTCCACTTTTCAGGCATCTTTGCCGCTTTCGGACAACCCGGATTACGGTTATGTTGGCGTCGTTACCACCGATGCCTGGGGGCAGATCCCGCCCTATGCTTACGGCGTCCATGCCGAACCCATCGCTGAAGCTTTGCGTGCCAACGGGCTGCCCGCGCTGGCAGTACGCGGCTACACGCTTGAGGAAGTCAGGCAAAAACTCTCCGAAAACAAGCCTATCATCGTTTGGGTGATCGGCAATATGGTCTACAGCGAGCCGGTCGAGTACGTGGACGAACAGGGACGCGTCGCCATCGTCGCTCCCTACCAACATGTGGTCATTCTTACAGGTTACGACAAAACCCACATCCGTTACATGAACAATGGTAAATATTACGACGCTCCCAATGATGTATTTCTGACCTCCTGGGGTGTTTTAGGCAATATGGCAGTGATTTACGAATCATGACCACCCCTAAAAGGGGTGGTTTGCTCATGGGCTATAAGCCCATGGTACCGACTCGCATCTCAAGATGCTGACTTGAACTTGTGTTCAAGCCCCTATGCCTTTGCCTCTTTTGCGAACCCTTAAGGGTTGTTTTTACGACGGGCTACCCCTAAAGGGGTCTTCATACTCTTTCACACTCAACTTATCCATGGCAATATCATGCTTCTCTTGTTCTTCTATATATTTCTTTATTGTCGCCTCATTCAACCCCACTGTGCTTACATAATACCCTGCCGACCAGAAATGCCTGTTCCCAAACTTGTATTTCAAATTTGCATGTCGATCAAATATCATCAGCGCACTCTTTCCTTTCAGGTAGCCCATGAAGCTAGATACACTTATTTTCGGCGGTATGCTCACTAGCATATGTACGTGATCTACCATCAGGTGTCCCTCTATTACTTCTACCCCTTTGTACCCACATAACTGTCTCAGGATTTCTCCTATCGACTTTCTATATTGATTGTATATTATTTTCCGTCTATACTTTGGCGTAAATACGATATGGTATTTACACAGCCATTTTGTATGCGACGAACTATTATGTTTGTTTGCCATAAACACCTTTCCTTTCTGCATAGTGGCTTGAACTTCACTATCTTATTCGGAAAGGTGTTTCTTTGTATAACCCCTTGTCTTCCACCCGCTTAGCGGGTGGTTTTCTGTTTCGCCCTCTTCGCGGGCTCAACAGGCTCAAGCCTTAATAAAAAACAGCCTGGTTTTTCAACCAGGCTGTTTTTACTTCCAACAACAATTTACTTTATCAAATGGAACAGCGCGATGATCGGGGCAAAGAGTGAGGAAACCAAACTCATGACCGTGATCAGGGTGTTCAGCGAAGGGCCGGCAGTGTCTTTGAAGGGGTCTCCGACCGTATCACCTACCACAGCTGCCTTGTGCGCTTCTGACCCAGGTCCGCCAAACTTCCCGGTTTCAATGTACTTTTTGGCATTGTCCCATAATCCACCGGCATTGCTCATCAGTAGCGCAAAGATGACACCGGTAAAAATTGCACCACCCAGAAAACCGCCCAAAGCGTCAGGACCAAGAACGAAACCGACCAACAAGGGCAGACCTACCGCCAGAAAAGCCGGCAAGATCAGGGAAGACAACGCCCCTTCCGCAGCCAGACTGACACAACGGGCATAATCCGGTTTGTGCGTACCAGCCAAAATGCCCGGTTCCTCGCGGAACTGCCGCCGAACTTCTTCGATCATGTCGAAGGCATTGTGCGTAACCGAAAGCATCGTCAGCGCGCTGAATAATGGAGGCGTCATCGCGCCAAGGAAAACACCGGCAACCACCAAAGGTTCGCGCAAACTGATCGCGAGATCCACACCAGCCGCTTCAACGACCTCAGCATAAGCCGCGAACAAAGCGATCACGGTCAAAGCCGCAGCGCTGATCGAAAAGCCCTTGGTAATAGCCTTGGCTGTATTTCCAGCCGAGTCGAGCTCATCCGCGCGAACGATCACTTCGTGATCCATCCCAGCCATCTCCGCGATACCGCGGGCATTATCTACGATCGGACCATAGGCATCGGCTGAAACGATCATGCCACTGATAGAAAGCATGCCAACCGCGCTGATGCCGATCCCGTAAATACCGCTCATGCCAAAATGTTCAGCCACATGGAAAGAGATCAGAGTCGCGGCTGCGATACCAATGACCGAAGGAACGATCGAGATCAAACCATAGCTATAACCGGTGATAATGTTGATGGCTGAGCCAGAAGTGGAAACCCGACTGGTCTCCTTCACAGGCTTTTGCTCGTCATTGGTAAAATAGTCCGAGGTAAAGCCAATAATCACACCGGTGATCAAGCCGGTCAGTGCCGCCCAGAAAACGCCTGGGTTCACATCGGTGAAGCAGACAAAAACAAAGAGGAAAAGCGTGAAAAGGATCGTCGTGATGATCGTCCCACGATTCAAGGCCGGTCCAGGTTTCTGCCCCTCTTTGACCCTGACCAGGAAAATTCCGATCAAAGATGCAAAGATACCCAGAAGACAAAGCACCAAAGGAACAACCGTATACTTCATGTGATCTGCCTGGCTTAGCCCCATAGAAGCACCCAGGAGCATGACTGCCACCGTACTGGCAACATAACTATCAAAAATATCAGCGCCCATGCCAGCCACGTCACCAACGTTGTCACCAACATTATCAGCCACAACAGCCGGATTTCGTGGGTCATCTTCGGGAATGCCAACTTCGACCTTGCCAACCAGGTCAGCGGCGATATCAGCCGTTTTGGTATAAATGCCGCCGCCAGCTTTCGCGAGCAAAGCGAGCGTTGAGGCACCAAAACTAAAACCTAAAACAGCTTCGGCTGAACCAGTCCACAAATAAAGCAGGCTCATCCCGATCACAGCCATTCCGACCATTGCCAGCCCAAGCACCGCGCCTGCATTGAAGGACAATTTAAACGCTTTCGACAGGCTAAAGTTTGCAGCCGTTGCAGTACGTACATTCGCTTCAACCGCAACGCGCATGCCTAAAAATCCGGCAATACCAGAGCAAACCGCACCGCCCACAAACGCTATCGCCATAATCAGGCCTTCCCGCCAAATCATTGTGACTGCGCCGCTTTCAGCTGTTTCAGGTTGAACACCAAATACAACGGCGATGATAACTCCAATGATTAGTGCCAGGATGCCCAATGATCTATATAGTTTAAGCAAATACGCATTTGAGCCTTCTTTAATCCAGGAAGCTACTTCTTGTGCACGCTCAGTTCCGGGATCTTGCTTCAGAACCCAAAAGTAAAGATAAAGAGCCACCGCCATTGAGGCAATGCCAGCAACAATCGCAATATAAACCCATGTCAGGTGATTATTCATTTATCAGACCTTGTCCCTTCTACATATTCGCTGAACGGAACCAGCGATAATTGTCTTTGCGGATTTCCTCAGGAGTCGGCATTGGGAAGTAACGCAATTGTTCGATATTGCCGACAAAGAAACCATTTTTAATTGTTCTATATTGTACATTCGGTGAATGTGTGCGATCGACCATCTTGGTAGAAACGAACTTCGTTTTCACATCAGTCAGACATTGACGCAGGTGATCATGATTGGTATAAGGCAGATGATCAATCAAACCCATCTCAGGATCTTCCGCTAATTCACCTAATTGCAATTCAGTAAACACAATCGAAGGCACCGTCACTAAGGAAACAGGATTACGTACAATCTGATCAAGGAATTGAGTTGGACCCAATCGGCTAACCACCAAAGGGGTTACTGGTGCAAGCTCCTGATAAAGATGTAATTGACCAGTACCGTTGGGAATATTGTCATCCGGAGTCAATTCCAGCGTACGGCCATCCATAGTTGTCAGGTAGAGCCTTATTAGAGCGTCCAGATTGACATGCTCTAGAACACGGTAAACCGAGATATACACTGAGGATTTCAGGCTTCCATCTTCGTGTGGAACGCAACGCGCATAAGCTTCATCGGTTCGGAAATATGGATGACGATAATTTGGATCAACTTCGAAAAACATCGCCTGTCCCCGTGACTTTTTGGCAGAACCTACTGCATAATAGGTGCCAAATTCTTCAGGACTGAGCATTGACGCTATCAATGCTTCAGGCATCAAGGATAAATATAGGTGTATTGCCATATTCAAACTCCTTCTTTGATTATATGGAGAGGCGAACTGACCATTTTCGCCTTAATAATTCTACCTCAAAGCGCAGTTATATGGTTATGTATTTACAAGTTGTTCTTGTTCCAGTAAGTAAATAATCCAATAATTTGTGATACGTAACTCAAAATGTTTTTACAGACTCGGTCTATTTACCTCTATATCTATCAAGACCTTGATGAGAAAGTGAAAGGAATGATGCATAAAAGCAAATTTTTACTCCAATAGATACTTAATATACTTACCCGAAACAAGACTTAATTTGTTATACATTAAATAGCTTTATAACCTGAGTTTCTCATTTTAGTGTCCTGAAGATAATTTCATCAAAACATCCTTCACAGGCTCAGGAATTTCTGGCTCTGCAATAGTTTCGTTACCATTGATTGTGATCACACCAGAACGAATCGGTCTCAATAATTTTACAAACTGCTTGATACTTATTCCTGTTTGAGCTTCTATGCTTTTTCCAATAGCCAAAGCTGCCATCACAATCGTCAAATGTGCCTCAATTGAGTCTCTCTTGCGATGATAGATGGGTCTGGCTTTCAGGTCTGATTTGGCCATCCGAAATGCCGCTTCAACCTGAAACAACTGATGGTAACAGGCGATGATTTCTTCATTTGGGATGTCCAGATTGGTAACGTAGCCCTTGATTCCTGCCAATGATCTCGCTTTTTGGATCAGTTCATGGTTGAGCCTTTTGCTGTTTGCATCAATCGTCAAAAACCTGGTCCTGTTAGCGCTTGTTTTACCCTCAATTACCTTTTTTGCCTTCTCAATTTGCTTTTCAATGTTGCGCAGGTCCAAAGCAGCTCTTTGGCTGCGGTATTGATAGACAATGCGATAAGACTCATATTCTTCAACAACGATCTCCTGATCCTGCATCTCAGCAGTCTTATGGTATTCAGTCAATGCATAAGGGGATTTATGTAAACGGGATCCCACAATATAGCTGTAGCCAGCCTCGCTCAATGCGTTCAGATTGCTGGTGCTTAGCATAGCTGCATCCGCAACCATTGTGATTTGTTTCAGATGATGCTTAGCTTGAAATTGCTTAATAATTGGCAGAATTGTTTTTGTTTCAGCCTTGTTCCCTTCAAAGCTTTGTAAACCCAAAGGAAAGCCGTTTTTATCCACCAGGAGCCCAATTATGATTTGAGGTTCCAGTCGCCGTTCTTTGCTCAAGCCAGGTTTTGCGGAACTCGTCTTCTTTCTGAACTTCAAAATATAAGCTTGTGACATCGTATAACAATACATTCAGTGTTTCCCCATGAATGTAATCGAAACATGCCTGGCTGATTGTTTCACGATATCCTTGCTCCGCAGCCTTTGCCAGACACCTGTAAAGTTTGTTTTTGCCCACAGTTTCAATCCCCATATCAGCCAAGACGCGGAGACTATCTATTTTTGATGTTGGTTCCACTATTCTGGCCAGGCATAATGCTCTAAACACATCGTCATCAAGCATTGTAAACCCGACTTT
>Ga0255343_1000372_pt1 | contig 73947 bp, 63 predicted proteins | sample wastewater_treat_4_FD_192413 | JGI IMG/M metagenome (GOLD analysis project Ga0255343, IMG submission 192413) | Wastewater microbial communities from Lulu Island WWTP, Vancouver, Canada - plant16 | ecosystem: Engineered > WWTP > Wastewater > Unclassified | place: Canada: Vancouver, British... | reverse complement strand
ACAAACTAAAACGCTAACACGGATATAATGGAGAGGTTACATACCTCTCCATTATTTTTTTTGTTGAATTTTGACTTATATATTATATATGTAGAAAGCAATCCAATTCACATCTATAGAAAGGATGAAAACCAATGGGAAGACGTAAAGGAAGTAAATATAATATTGATCCAGGTCAATATCACGAGATCAATCAACACAATGTCGATAGGAATTCCTTTAAAAGAGAAAAAGGAAGACCTGTATGTAAAGTGGTTTCTATCAACGAATACCGTTGTAATAGAGACCGAGTAATTTTAGTACGACTGGATACAGGAGTTGTACTAAATTGTCAGAAGTTTTTAGGATATGGAGGTGTATTAACTACAACCCATACCGGAACATTTAAAGAACTGTTGAGAGTTTTAAATGTTCGCCGTGATAACATTTCGGCATTATCGAACGATGGTGACGAACGTATCATTGAGATATACCCTAAAACTAAAACTGTTCATATTACATTCTTATGAGAAAGGAGTAATTATGTATGGAACGATTTGTAACAGGTGCATCGCATTACCACACAATCGACAGACATAACGTCGATAAGCACGCACCAAAATCAAACCGTGTATCATCGTTATTAAAGCTTCATTCTATTGAAACCTATTATGACGAAGATGACGACGCCATCAAGTATACTGTTGTCCTTGAGAACGGGAAATCGTTTAAAGCGGTTAGATTCTTAGGATACGGAGACATGCTTGTGTCAGAAGAAACAAAAACCAAGTATGCATGGAAATGTACACTTGATTTATCAACTGATCAGCTTAATTCAAGAGGCGCATGTAAAGGTGTTGACGAATACTGTGTAGAAGTCAAACCTGAAAAATTCGTTGCATATGTAGCGAAATTATAAAGGAGATAAGCTTATGACAATTTCACAGAGAGTAGCCAAATACAAGTCACCAAATAAGAAAGCGGTTATTCCGCTCACGTTATTCAGAACTGTGTCTAATTGTTCGAGCAATTTACCAGCTATCAAGCAGCCTCAGTTTTCGAGGCTGCTTATGGTTTATTGCTTACGTTGTTTTTGTTCAAAAGAACCTGTTGATAGATATGGTGTTTTAGCACCAGCTATTGACGGGGCAAACAAATACATTAAATGTATTGACAAAGATCTTAAAACACTTACCAAGATTTCAGAACGTCATCCGGATGCATTACCGAGTCTGGACGGCACTATAAAGTATTTCAACAATCGTAAATCCAATATCGCAAAGATTATAAACAATACATGTGAATCAGTAATTTCACCGGTACCATCTTTTCACGACCAGATATGTTTATTAGCATCATTTACGGCATATGAGATGATGCTAGACCAATCACCAGCGAATATCATATCAAGATATAATAACGCTGATTTAAAAGACATCGGAAACCTAGAGGTAATGCTTATGCGTTCAATCGGCTTTTTCGAGAAAGAACGTTTAAACGTTATCAATTATCCGACATATCTGAATGACTTTGCTTATTCAGAAACAATTACAAGCGGACGTCCTGACTTATTATGTGATGATGCATTAGTCAGAGTCTCTTTGTCTAAATCAAAGCCTAATTCTAAAGACACACTTCATATTCTTACAGAGTATGTAATGGGTCTTCAGTCAGGTATTGAACACTATAAGAATGTCAAACGTATTGTAATATGGAATCCATTTATGGATGCTGGTTACATATGCGATGTATCAGACATTCCAAAATCAATAATCGACCAGGTTAAAACTGACGTTATCCAGTATACTTGGGAACTCCCAAGTAATACAACGTCAAATAAAGAAGTCGACCCTTCCTCTACTACCCGTATATGTGAGGAATGGGGATTTAAATAATTACAGTACATTCAACTACTGAATAATAGAAGGTAGGTGAATGAATTGTATAATCAGGAAACCTTTCTAAAAGAGCTGACATCAATGTCAGCAGAAGAACTCAATAAGATTATCGAGGCTAATGGCAAATCAAAAGTCAAAAAGCTTTTCGATAGAAGTAAACAATCACAAACAATTCAGGAGGTAAATGACAATGGCAGAAGTAAAATCAATGAATGAAGTACTTAAGGAAATCGCTGAAGCAAACTCAAACAAGGCTTCAGACAAGACAAACGCGGCAATCATGCGCGCTATGATCACAGACAAGGATTTCAATATCACAGTATTCGACGGCAAGGGTAATGCTAAGGATACAGTAAATCCGCATGAAAAGTTCACATCAATCTGTTCCGAAGTACTCTCACAGGCAGGCGGAGTATCAAAGACAGAAGCTGCAGGACTTGCTGAAGGATACACACCTTCACCATCAGTAGCAGCAAATATGGTAGACATCTCAAAGGCTTGGCTCGGAACAACTCTTCAGAGCGGAACAAAGGTTGCTCTCTGGAACACAGAAACAAGCAAGTGCACACTTAAGATGGAACACAAAGAAGCATCAACAACAAAGGTTCCATCAACAGGCGAAGAAAAACAGATTCCTGCATTCGACAAGATCAAAGCTTCATCAAGCTGCCCTTCATGGCTTAAGAAGTAATTCGCTAATTCAGGACTGCAGTTCGATACTGCAGTCCTTTATTCGTCTTAAATCAGAAAGGGGTTACTATGTATATTAAATCAGAATCATACGAAACAACACTGTATTACGAAGGACATGAAGCCGGAATCGTAAAGTTTCAGCTTTATGACTATGTCGACGGAATGGGAAATAAGGAAAGACTCTTCGACGATATCGAAGGTTTAAACCACCGCCCTGAACGGTTTGTATATTTGGATCTGATAAACATTGAACCGGAGTATAGACGTAAAGGTCTCGGTACTAAAGCAATATTCAGAGCAGCATCTCTCGGACAGTATCCGATATTTGCTAAAGTTGGCTGCGTATCTGAAGAAGAATACGAAGCACACATTGACGATGTCAAAGATTATCTCATAAAAACAAAGGTTCCGTTCTATGAACGCAACGGTTTCGTCGATATGAGTGACACACAACTCGGTCAGTCAGAGTACGTTGTCATGATGAAGACGCCAATTCCATTTGCGGTAGACTACATCTGTAAACCTGGCAAAGTACGTTGATTATACATATTTAAGGAGGAAACTACAATGAAGAAACTCACTAAAACGATTGCATCATGTGCACTCGCATTAACACTGCTTGCCACACCGGCAGCATCACTGTTCAAGACCGAACCGATAACGGTATCGGCAGCGACATATTCATTTATGGCCGAAACCTCATCTTCAGGAAGAAGAACAGTTTACTTCCATCCGATAGGAGAGCCATGGATCATTTACAGAAACTGTTTCTACTGCTATGATGGATACTGTCTTGAAGTTTATGACTGGGACACAGGCAGACTCATGAACAGATTTCATGACGTAGAACGTTTTAACGGTCGCAATTAAGGAGGACAATTAAAATGAAGAAACTCACTAAAATGCTTGGAAGTGTATTACTTGCAGCAACACTCGCATTCGCACCGGCAGTTATACCTGGTGGTTCTATCGATTCATCTATAACTGTATCTGCGTATACAACAATCAGTACAGGCGTAAAGCTCAACGTGATGTCATCAAACGGCTCAACACGTGACTTTGCTATCTATTACAGCAACGGTTCCCTTGAAGGAATATACTACGGAATGAACTACGCAATTGTAAACAACAGTAGACTTGAAGTTTACAATTCAAGAGGTTCACTCGTAAGAGTATATACAAACTACAAGGGCAAGTGCTAATTATAAGGAGGACACAAATTATGAAGATGACTAAGATTATTTCAACAATTCTCGCTGCAGCAATCGGTATCACAGCATCAATTGCTACAACAGTATCAGCTGCGGTATCAATTCCAAACGTAAAGATGTACGCTACAGGCGACGTCAATAAAGATGGTAGAGTAGATATTATGGATTTATCAACTCTCAAGCAGGCATTCATCAACGGTAGAGCTGTTGATGAAACTGTCGGAGATATTGACAGTAACGGTTCAATCAATATGAGCGATGTAGTTGGACTCAACCGAATCATTGCTAAGATTGACACCAATTTCTCAGTAGGTACGACTACATCAACATCTCTTGTTCCAGCAAGAGAAACCGATACAAATGTACTTCTTCAGGGACTTGACAAAAACGGAAAGTTCAACTGCGGAATGTTTGCGTCAAGCAGCACATTTACTACATATTCATCAGCATTACGTTCTGGCGATGCACTCTTCGTCGGCGGAGCATGCTCAAATCCGGTTATGGGTATGAGCGACAAGTATGGATATATCGAAGATATAATGTATTATACATCAGTGTCAACTCCAAGAATTGCTCGTACTCAGACAAGCATATATAATGGAATTTACAACAATGCAGCAACATATCTCCAGGTAATAGACCGCTCATCATCAGATAATACATTTGTAGAACGTACAGTAAACGTGTACGACGACACAAGAAACTGGGTATGCTCATATACAGCAATTAAGCAGAACGGCTCATGGAGCTATATGTGCGGCATGTCAGCAATATCATCAGCATTTAATTCAAGACCGCTCGACACAAGAGCAATCTTCGCCGGCTATAATAATAAGATTTAAGAAACGTTTATCACAAACCAACAAATATTTCCGGGAAGCTATCATGCTTCCCGGATATTTTTATGAAGGAGATGTAGAATATGAAATTCGTTACATTTAATGAACCTAATATCTCAGGAAAGGCTGAGTTACAGAAAACTGTTACAATCAACAAAGACCTTATCGAATCGGTCGCTAAGGCAACGACACCAACAGAAACCAGAATCATCATGACTTCTGGTAAAGCATATGTAGTTGAAGGCACACCAGAATCAATAACCGGTATGCTTAACAATAATTGATTGTAGAAAGGAAACCATTATGTCATTAACAATATTTATTGAGGAACCAATCCGTTACAATGTGTATATATCATGTGGTGAACTGAACACCGAACCCGTATGCACAGCTAAAACAACAAAAGAAATTTCTGAAAAGATTATCAATTTAATCTATGCTATAGAAAACCCTAACAATATTAGCATACCGTGTTCAATGAATGTGGCTATAGCATTCGGAAGAACTGAACTGACATTCGTAATCGATATGCCATATCAAACAATCAAGAAAGATGCTGAATCAATTGAAGACTATATCGTCATGAATATGATAACAAAAATTGATTTCAGAAGATTTCTTGCAGAAATCAATTTGAATCGAACTTTTCATCGTGACTCGAAACTGTATGACGTTGAGTTTATAAAACTGCTTGCGTTAAGTATATCATCACCGGAATTATCTGCTCCGGCAACGACATGCTTACAGAAAATATTCGCGTTAGCTGACGGACATCGTTACGACCAGAAACAGCTATACGTCGATGTATTCGGCAAAGACAAACCCAAGAAAAGAATCGACAGAGACACTAAGAAAGAATTAAATGCCCTATACGGCATGAACTTCATTGAAGAAATGATCAACGGCATTGACACCATAACTCGCAGCACTGATACATCGTCTGATGAAGCCAATACACGTAAATGCAAAATGTGTGATGCAGAATTTACAATCTCAGATGATGAGACATATACATATGCCGAAATGAACTATTGTCGTTCATGCATTAATTCTATCGTTAGTGCTTCGGAAAATTTATTATCATATTTCAAGACCGTGAATGATAAAGGAGAAATGAAATGAGTCATATAAGTACAACCAGATTAGGAAGAACTGCATTAATGATGACCGAACCAGAGAATTCCACAGCAACGATATTACACGACTTCGAGGCTGCAACGGATTCCAGGTATGTAGTTACCGTCAAGGATGTTTATCAGCATATCGACAACAAAATGCGTAATAAACACAATCCAGACCCATTCGTGTTCTACCATTCCTATTGGGAAAATCGAATCGAATGTGTTGACGCTGTTAAGGTTTTAGCATTTGACGACACAGCACTTCCGGAATACGCTCTTCTGGAAGTCTGGAGGAAAAGTGAGAAATCTATAAAGCTTATCGTTTTTGAAGGAAAAGACCACCGTGATATTTAAGGAGACGTAATATGAAATGTAATTATAAAAACCGTCCATTAATGTTTATGACAGCTCAGGGACCAGATCGTGATGTCCCCGTGTATAACAAGCCATTCAGACCAACCGGACCATCTCAGAATACAGTTATAATGAATAGGATATATGAATTCCTGTATAACAATAACGAAAACATTATTCTGTATGGATACCAGCAGGATAGAACTGAGATTGAATTTGCGGCACGTCTCTATGCGGGTATGATAAAGATTGTGCGTGATGAGCTTAAAACTGATGCACCATCACAGAAATCATACATCAAGTATATGGTAAATGATTATTATTATCCGAACTTCGGTAGAAAACTTGTACGGAGTGCTATTGCTATACGAGAGCACCAGTGGTGGAACAAGCCTAACGAAGTTATTGACGCGGTATTTGACAGACTCACAAACTAATTGCTAACGAGCAGGATAACTTCCTGCTCGTTTATTTTTTTTATTGTGAGCAAATTGTGAACATTCTAATGATACCAAAAAATGGTATTTTAGGGAATTTGGTATGGTAATCATACCGCAATATTATAAGGAGGGTTTATACCTATGAAAAAACGATTTAGTAAACTTCTGGCAGGATTCCTGTCAGCAATCATGAGCTTAGTGATACTTTGCTCAGCAATCCCGGTATCCGCAGCGGCATCGGATGAAGCCATTATGTCGATCATAAGAAATGGTCTCTTAAACGGTCAGACCGTGATCGATTTATCATCATGTGATATGGTTATCCAGAATCTTTCGGATGCAAACGATCCAACAATACAGCGTATAAACCGACTCGTGGGCGATGCGAGAATAACTGAAGATTGTAACAACATTGAAATCGCTGACGCGATATCAATTTCACCAGTGTATAATGCCAATAAACAGATAATAATTGGTCGGATCAGCATAACATACAAAAACACCAAGAGTGATTGGACTGCTAAAAACAATGCAGAAAACAATGCTGCGAAAGCTGTTTGGAATTCTATAGCTACAGCAAACATGAGTGATCTTGAAAAGGCTATAGCTATTAACAAGTGGCTTGTTACAAACGTTAAATACGTATCAGATGCGCCTAATGCCCGTTGCGCAATCGGTGCTTTAGTAGATAAAAAAATGTGTATGTGAAGGATTCGGAAGAGCATTTGACAAGATATGTAATTATGCTGGTCTCGAATGTGAACTGGTCGTTAATTCAGTTCACATGTGGGTTAAAGTAAAAATTGATGGAGAATGGTATAATTGTGATCCGACATGGGATGGAACTGACTATAATACATATGGTACAGCAGGTAATTATTTCATACAATTTTTAAAGTCTGATTCGAAGTATAAGACTGGTGCTACTACACATGACACATGGAGACTTCCGAGTGCTAAAAATATTCAGGCTACATCCACAATATACGATAATTCAACACGCTGGAACTTCGGACTTAAGAAAGGTGACTACAACTGCAACGGTGTAGTTGATATCACAGATCTTTCAGAATTAGCAGCTGCTCTCGTGGACAAGAGAGTACCAGCAAGTCGTGCAAAGATTTGCGACATGGACAACAATGGCGTATGTGACGCATCAGACTTAGCAGCACTTCGTCGGAAAGTAACGTATTCAAATTAATTATTATACCGGAAGGCTTATAGCCTTCCGGTATAGTTTTTTTTCATATTTAGCATTTACTATAAGCAAAACATTAGTATAACAGCAAAGGAGGGGTACGTATATGGTAAAAATAACTGAATATGCCAAGAATGTGGCTAAGTCTGCAGGTTACGCATTTGCAGAATCTACTAAAGATAGTTATTCAAATATAGCATCTTTTGCGGAAACCAACGCAGAGTTATTTAGATCAGCATACGACGGTATTAGACAACGTAAAACCGTTGCTAAACGAGTTGCTACAAGATTTAAGGAATCGCCGGCATTTGAGATATCCTCGATGTTTATTAAAAATGCAATCGAAGACCTCAAGACTGGTGACTTCTACAACCAAGCCAGAGTTGAAGACTACGAAACCAAATACGGTGGAGATTTATTCAGCATTGGCGACTTTGATCTTCCGGAATTAGGATTCGATCCGGATAGATTAGATGACCTTAACTTTCAGGATGGAGACTTACTTGTTTCCCGTTCTATCGTTAAGAGCAACAAGATTACTTCGAAGGCTGTTGCGAATGCTATGCTCAGAGGTTCTCAGGCACAGATAGAGGCTAATAAAGAAATAGCTTCAATGCTGTATACTCAGAATATCGAGTTAACAAGGCAGCTTAACAACAGCGTAAGTACAGTAAACGATAATATGGTTACTGGCTTTAAGGACGTTACTTCCATTGCGAAGACTATGTCTGAACAGCAGGCTAAATTCTTTACTTCTACTACGGAGACTCTTGATAATATCAGCAAGAACTTAGAATCTATCAACGAAGTATTTAATCCTAAGAAGAAATCTGGTTCTGAATATTCTCCAGCAAAACACACACTGGATTCTGTTATGGTTTCTTCGGTAGACCTCAGGGCTTACCTGAATGAAGTCAAAACCAGGGGTGTTAATGATGCTATATCACAGATACCTATGATTGGTGCATTCTTAAATCCTGACTTCCTTAAACAAATGGACACCATGATGGGCGGTTCAATGTTTAGACAGGCAGCTGCTAATCCAATGCAGGCTGTTATGAATGCTATCGTTGGCGGAGCTCTTCCGAAATCACTTAAGAAGTCTGTTGCGCAGTTTGATGCGTCAATAGGCTCATTATTCCCAGCATTTATCGGTAGGATGAATTCAATGGCCAAGGATTCATCTTGGGGTACTAAGGGTACCGTAAATCGTATGCTTGGAAAACTGTTTGGACTTGATACAGATGCCAAGACATCTATAAAGTATCAGGAAGTAAAGGGAGTACCTACTGCTTGGGATGATACATCAAAGCATTATCTTGAAGAAGTAATCCCTTATTACCTTAGAAAGATGACTGCCGCTCTTACCGGTGAAGCTGAAATGGTTTTTGACGATAAGACTGGTAAATGGAAATCTCTTAGTAAAGTACGTAAAGAGTTTAAGGACGACATCGCTAGTCAGTATAGACGTCCATTCTCTTCATCGTATGATGACTTTGATTCTGGTGTGTGTAGAGCTACATCAGGTATGACTTTCCGTAATCTTGATGATAAAGAACAGTTTGAAAAAGACTACGATGCCTTTAAGAAATATGTCTACAAGCAGGGTGACATTAATATTAAGGGCAAACAGGCTAGAGATTTAGGAATGTCATCAGACCGAAATCTCAATATCATTCGTCAGGCTATGCTTGAAATGGAACCACATATGGTAATGGATCTCATCGCAGAGATTCAGTCCAATAAAGCATCAGTTTCAAGAAAGTATAAGGACATTACAAAGGGTACAGCACTTTATAAACTCTTCACTGAAGGTGAAGACCTTGACTTTACACGAGACCAGTCTAGAAACAGTAGAAACAAATCTACAGTAGACAGACACCTCAATAATGACAAAGGTTCTAACTTCTTTAATCTTACAAAACTTACTGACGAATACAATAAGACAGTATTCGATTATCTTAGATTAATCAATGGAAACATTGAATTCTTTAAGACTAACGGTATGATCACATATCCTCAGGGAATCGGCAATGGAGGACAGCCAATTGGTTCAAATCCAAATAATGGTCCAATCATTCCAATGGTAAACGGAAGAAACAATGCTGGTATGGCTAACGTTCCATCCGGATACTTTGACCGTGCTAACTCTACTAACGCAAGACTCGTATCTAACTCAGATACAGAAGCTGCTGCACGTGACAGACAGCGGGCTCAGGACCGTGATTATCATAGACGTAACTTAGATTACATGACTGGCCGTGCCGGACAGATTATTGTCGACTCTAATACAGATATGGAAGAAATCCTTGCTAATATGCAGCAGACATCTGCTGAAGAAAGAAGAAAAGCTCGTCAGGACCTCGAAGAAGAGGAGTCACTCCTTGATATAATCACAGACGGCGCTGCTAGACGTGAACGCAATAGAGATAAGTTTAAAGAACTCACTTCATTCAAGGACAAATGGGCTGCTGCTTCTAATATTGGCGAAAGAGTATTCCTCGTTAAGGATAAGCTTCAGTCTTGGATTGATGCTCCGTCCAGAATGATGGAAAAGGCTGTGCTTGCTGCAGACAGACATATCTTTGACTTACTGTACAAGACATCTACTCAGATGACAGACGACAACGGACAACCAGTTCAGGGATTCATGGGTCTTCTTAAGTACAAAGCAATGGAATCATTTAATACAATCAAAGATACTGTTACAGATATCTTTGGTAAAGCTAAGGATAAATTATCTCAGACTAAATTCGGTCAGTGGCTTGCAAACACCAAAGACCGTCTTAGCCAGGGTGAAGCTTCTCCTCTTGGTAAATTCAAGGCTGCATTCAAAAATGAGATTGGAAATATTAAGGGAACATACGGTAACGCATTCGGTTCATTAGCTGATGCATTCGGATATACAGACTACAGAGAAAAGTTTAAAGCTAAACGTAGAGCTGCTGCTGAAGAGGCTGCTTTAACACCTGAAATGATTGGCCAGATTCTGGCATTCGAATCTGCTCAGGACCCAGAAGCAATCAGGAAAGCGTTAACTATGACCGAAGAAGAATCAAAACTTCATGCTAGTGCTATGAACGAAACTGACCGAGCTAGATTCGAAAGCTTCAGAGGTAATGCTAGTAAGATAGCATCTGCTAAGAAACTTCGTGTCAAATATCAGTCTGTGGTTGATGATCCTAATGCTTCGGAAGTTGCTAAGAAAGCTGCTCAGAGAAAACTTGATGAAATCAATAAGGTTCTTTCACCAGCGTCTAGACTTGCATCTGTAAACAGAACTGCAGATATGACATCAGAACTCAATAGAATATTCAACACACTAGATACTCAGAATACAATCAACACAACAGCCAGAGCTACAGGCAATCTTCGTCGTGAATTACGTGCTAATAACGACATTATCAATGGCGGCGGTACATATGCTACAGATGAAGAACGTCAGGATGCAATTGAAAAGGCTAAGGAACGCGTTGCTGAGATTAATCAGCAGATTAAAGAAAATGATGAACTCATTGCTAAATCTGTAGATGAACTCAGAAGCATCAATGAACAGAGAAGCTATGTTGAAGAACAGCTCAAACAGGCTTCTGCTAATGCTGACTTAATCAATAACCTTTCTGTTAACCCATTCCAGGCAGTATTTGATGCGGCAACAAAACAGCGTGAAGCATTCCAGAATGAACTCACTAATGCTATTTCCGATCTCGACAAGTTCCAGCAGCAGTACGAACAGTACAATCTTCAGGCTGTTGCCCTACATGACAAGATAACTGACCCACATGCAAACTATTCTCCAGAAGAACTTGCACAGCTCATTGCTGAACGTGATGAGTTAACAGGTAAAGCTGAAGAAATGCGTGGTACTTATATTCCACAGGCTAAAAGTCTCAAGGCTAGAGCTCAGTCAAGAGTAAACCGTGCTAACGCTAAGTTTAACTCTGACGTAGAGGCAATGCTTAAGAGATTCACAATCGACAGTTCTGTTGTAGGACGTTTAGACTCTGAACGTTCAGACAGATATGACAGATTAAACTCACAGTATTCTTTATATGGAGAGAATTCGTTTGATTCAATGATGAATACTGCTACTGATGACGAATCTTCACCTGTATATCGTGATGCTAACGGACAGTATCGTTCAAGAGCTGACCGTGATAAGATTAGAGAAGAACGTGACAAGTATGCTTACGATTTATTCTCTGCTGAATACGGTGCAAACCTTGATCCAAAGACAGCTCAGTTCTTAGCTCAGTATTCACGAAATAAAGAGCTTATGAAACAATTTGCTGCATCTGTACAGGACCCTGAGTTAAAAGCCAGATTTGAAAGAATCGCTGACGGCAACTACGTATATAATGAGTTTGGGGACATTGATTCCGAAACAAGAACTCGTTATAACGATATCACAAACGCTTCTATGTTCGCTAGAGGTGGCAAGAACAAGTCTTCAAAGAGCATGCTCTCTATTATGTCACCTAACGAAAAGATTATCACTTCTGGTGGTTCAGTTTATACTGTACCTAAGATGGGAATATATTCTATTCCTGGAAAATCTACAGTTATAAATCCAGCAGACGATGCAACAATAGCAAAACAGGCCGCAGCCGAAAAGAACTTCAAACGTAGACTGTTAACTAATGCTAGAGCAAATGATGGTCTCTCTGGCACACGTGTTGGAGAAATCGCTAAGGGTATTGGATACCAGGGACTTGCTAAGGGTGCAATCGGTGGCATCGCTGGATTACTCGTTGGAAACCCATTACTTGGTGCAGGTATCGGAATGGGTTCACAGCTTATCCAGTCTAATAAGGTACTCAATCAGGCATTATTCGGAAGTATCATTGACTATGATGAAAATGGTAACCCGATACATGCTAATGATGGATTAATTAAGGAATCTGTACAGCAGGCTTTACCAAGCATGAAGACAGGTGGATTACTCGGTTCAGTAGCCGGTCTCTTGACTCCACTTGGACCAGTTGGTGGTGCTATCGTAGGTGCAGGTTTAGGATTCCTCAAGAATACTAAGTTCGTACAGGACAGATTATTCGGCGACGGAATGCTGTTATCAGAAGATAACCGTAAGGCTATCAAGGCAGCTTTCCCTAATGTAGCTATTGGCGCTGCAGCTGGAGCTTTAATGGGACCATTCGGTTTACTCGGTGGTGCTCTCCTCGGCGGCGGTGCAGGATTCCTTACAACAACAGAAAAGTTTAAGTCTGCATTACTCGGCGAAAAGAATGAAGACGGAACACGTGATGGCGGTGTTGTTGGAGCGTTAAAAGACAATCTCGTAACACCTCTCAAGAACTTCGGTTTAGATCTCTTTGAAGATATCAAGGAAAACCTCCACGAGGATTTCTTAGATCCAATCAAGGACGCAATGGCTCCAATTACAACTGAACTGAAGAATATGTTTACATTCATTCCAAACATGATTGCAGACACATTCAAAGAACACATTTCTGTACCGTTAGCTAATCTCGTAAGAGATTATGTGGCTGACCCTATTAAGAAACTCACTACAGGTATTCTTAAGAAAGCTACAAGCGTAATAAGATTACCATTTAAATTAATCGGTAAGGGTTTATTCGGAACACTCGGTAATATGGCTAAGACTGCCGGTATCAAAAACGGTAGAGCTGGTTCATATATGACTGCAGCCGAAAGAAACGAATTCCGTCAGAGACATAAGAGCAAATTCCTCGTTGGAGATAAATATGCTGAATATGATAAGAACCTCGCAGCTTATTCGGAAACAGCTTCTGTTGAAGACCTTGAATTAATCAAAAACTCTATTGCTTTCAATATTGATGGAGAACGTGGACTTAACAAAGAAATTGGTAATAACTCTAGAGCTATTGGCAAGAAGATTTCTGACAAGTTTAGAACACGTTTCGGTAATGCTGCACGTTCTATCGACAGAGCTATTGAACAGGGTAAGTACGAAAAGGCATTTGATCTTATCAGAAACACTAAGACCGTAGACGGACAGCGTATGAGTAAAGAAGAAGCTGATGCTTTCATAGCAGAGGTTCAGCAGTTACTCAAACAGCGTGATGAAATTCTTGCTAAGAGAGATACATATAAGGCTACTGACGAAAAGGTTGCTGAATATGCTTCTAAATTAGGAATTAAGAAATTCAATAAGAAATCAGCTAAGCAGAAGAGAGCTATCATGGATTCTCTTAAGGCTGAAATCAATGCTAAGAACGCTGCTTCAATTAAATATGGTTCACAGGGTGAAGCTGAATCACGTTCAGCTGATTTACAGGCAGACATATTCGCAAGAAATGCTGAAGCTGTAGAAGTATCAACAAATGCATTTGCAGACTTCGCTGCAGCTCTTAAGAATGTGACTAAGTTCATGAACGGTATCGGTAACTTCCGTAATATTAATGACAATGCGGTTTACAATAACGGCAACGGTGTTAATATGAATCAGGCTATTGATATCTCTAACATACAGAACACATTCGAAGATTCATCTGCTAATCGTCAGCATATCCTCGATGCAGCACTTGATGCGGCAGACGGTGTATATGACAGAGAGCAGCAGAGATTCTTAGATACACATGTAGCTAAACTCAGAAAGTTTAAGCTGTATTCTAAGATAACACCACAGAAGTTCCCATTAGTATTCGATGTATCTTCTGAAGATGTAATTAGATTACTCAATGACATGGGCGATAAAGGTTGGTTCATTGATCTTGAAGCTTTAACAGACTTCTTTGAATTAAGCGAAACTGACAAGAATAAAGTCTATAACATTGCTAACTTCAAATTTACAGGTAAGAAGAAATTCGTATTCAAAAAGGAACTTCTGGACACAATCTGTACACTCACTAAGAGAGAATCTGCTAAACTCGGTAAGGTTCTTTCTGAAGAAAACGTATATATACTTAACCAGTTTAAGAACGATTCTGTCGGTCTTAAGAGGTATATCTCAACACTTTCAAACAACAAGTCTAAGTTTAAAGAATTCCGTGCAAAAGATATCTGGAGTGCTTCAAACAATGGAATGGAAAGAGCAGTTGGACGTTTCAATGAAGGTGTACGTACAGTAGCATCAAAGATTCCGGTATTAAACAGATTCGCATCTGAAGAAAACCATGAGTCAATGAGAATGGGTATCCAGAATTTACTTGATAGAAATCATGTCTCTGTATTTGATAGATTAAGCTCAAACTTCAATCAGGATGAACGTAGAGACGAATTAATTAAGAAGATTTCTGAGACTCGTTTCTTTAAGAATGACCCTAAGTATTCAGTTAAGGCTCTTAAGGCTATGACCACAGATGAGCTTGAAGCTATACTCAGACAGATTCCTACTAATGCTGAAGCAAATGACGGACTCTCAGAATTTGCTGATGACGTATTACTTCCTAATGACCCTAGACGTAACAGACCTGAAGCAGGTTCTAAGGAAGAAGCTGAGGCTAAGAAAGACAAGGCTGAAAAGGTTGGAATCTTCCAGACTATGAAGAATAAGATTACTGCTATTGCTGACTTTATTATTCCTAAGAATGACAGTGAAGACGAAGATGAATCTTTCTTCGGAAAGATTAAGAAATTCTTCGGTAAGGTATTTGGTATTGGTAAACTCGCGGTTGGCGTGCCACTCTTCGTTGGTGCTATGGCTAAGTGGGTAATTCCTTTCTGCAAAGATAAACTTGTACCTTGGTTAGTTGGCGAAAAGGATTCTTCTGGCAATTACACTGGAGGTATTGCTTCGGGCGTTGTAAATGGTATCAATAATACCGTAATTCCATGGGTAGAAGATACAGCTCTTCCAAAGGTTAAGAGTGTTCTTGGAGACCTCTGGTCAACAGGAATCACAACCCTCAGAGATGATGTATTACCTACAGTAATGGATGGCCTTATTGAACGTCTTCCAGAAATAATCGAAGGTGCATTGCTTGGTGCTTGGGAACTTATCAAGTCCGGAGCTAAAACAATTTCATCTAAGGTTGGATTTGGTAAGAGCGGCAATAAAAAGGCTGGCAACAGCATCACAAGTTCAGCACGTAGAGCAACAGGTACTACTGGTGCAGAAATAAACGAAAGCAAACTTAAACGCGACGCATACGACAATTCAAACTCCAACGCGTTTGCAGACGTAGCAAAGAGCTCAGTATTCGGTCCTTTAGCTGAAAATGCTGAAGGTGTAGCTATAAACAATGCTAACTATCAGAACTATCTGGCTAATAGAGGAATAGGCACACAGTATCTTGACGAAAACTTCGCAGAAGAAATCGCGGGTAACGCATCATTCCAGTCTATCAGAAATGCTGACGTGCAGCAGACTAATGCTACTGGATATAAGGGTAAATCTTTATTCCAGATGGCAGGACGTTCATTCCTTAATAACGCTGCTGGTATGGGAGCACTTGGTAATATAGCAGGAAAAGCTGGTGCTGGTATCTTCAAGGGTGTAAGTAAGGTTCCTGGAATTGGCATCGTTGGCCGTCTCGGCGAAGGTGCTATGAATGTAATTAATGCTCCAGCAAATGTGGGACGTAAATTCCGCGACTGGACTCTTAAGGCATCAGGCAGAGCTGCGGCTAATATTGCAACCGATGTCGCAGAAGACGCTGTCGAAACAGCTGCAACAGCAGCAGTTAGAACTGCAGCAGGTGCAGACAAGAAAGCAAAACTTCTTGCAAAGGTTGGTACATTCCTTAAAGAGGTATTAACCAAACTGTTTGGCAATTCAAAGATTGTTGAAAAGATTGCACCACTTGCTAAAAAGGTCGGAATGTCTAAGAAGGCTTTAGGCGAAAAACTTGCTAAGACTGGTGAGAAACTCGCAGCAAATCTTGCTAAGAAATTAGGTATGGAATCTGTAGAAGTTCTTGCTAAGGTTCTTGGTAAAGCAACCGTAATACTGGCTATAGCTCAGGCCGTATTAGACTTCATCGCAGGCTGGGATAATGCACGTAACGTACTTGGTATAGTAGACGAAGAGGTATCCGTATTCGAGAGATTCTTCGCAGGTTTAACAAACGTTATATCAGGTCTTTGCTGCTCAATTATTCCTGCAGACTTCATTGCAAACGTACTTCTCGACTTATTCAGTTTCTTAGGTGCAGACTTCGCTAAGGCAATCAAAACTAAACAGGATAATGCACTCGAAGCAATTGACATGTATAATGCCGAAAACGGAACAGATTTCGAAACTGTTGAAGACTTTAACCGTGCTGTTAACCCAACAGAATGGCAGAAGATCAAATCTACAGTTAAGGGCTGGTTCACTAAGGCAGATAAAGAAGTTGAATCAACTGCATCAAAGACAAAGGTTAAAACTAATGCAAAGGTTAACGATGGATTAGACCCATTTGGCGTAGATGCCGTAGATGCAGCAATAGATGAAGCTTTAGCAACAAACGCATACGCAAACAACAAACTATCTCCGTTAAATATGCTTATGCCTACTGGCGGAAACTTTATTGACAATCTTATTAACTCAATATCTGGTGGTAAGAATATTACTGAACAGATGGCAAGATACGAAAGTATGAATAAGTCTGCAACAAGTCAGATTGATGAAGGTAAGATTAAGATAAACGATAAGCGTTTCTGGTATATCAACACAGGTAATGATACCACATTCGCAGCAAGCTTATACAAATTAAGCGAGTTCATGAGACGTGCAATTTCATCACCACTCACAATCATTCAGGACGCTATTAATTCCGTATTCGACACTGAAGCTTCATCGGCAACACAGCTGACAAACAATGAAGTTTCTGGTACAGGTTACAGTGTAAGTCACGAGTCAATGCACGATATGACAACACCAAAACCTATTCAGAAAACAAGCACCACTACCTCTAAGTCTTCAACAACAACCAAGAAGAAAGGCAAGATTGCTACATTCTTCAGTAATCTTTTTGGCGGTAAGAAGAAGTCAGGTAAGGGTTCAGAATTCAAAAATCGTAAACTTAAATACTTAATCCCACCTAAACCACTGGATGACGAACAGGCATCATACATCAAGTCACAGTATTCGGGTGGAGCAAACCCACATCTCTATCAGAGAGATTATGATGATAGATTCAATATCTCTGGTGACAGCAATTTCCAGTCAATCGCTGACTCAGGTTGTGGCCCTGTAGTTGCTTCAGAAGTTCTCGCTAGACGTGGACTGAATTACGACGTAAGAGACGCAGCAAGAAATGCCCTTGGCTATAAGGAAAGAAACGCTGGTACATTCCCAGAATTCTTTGGAGACTATCTCGGCAAAAATGGCGTACGTACAGCAAACGTTGGAACACGTTCAGACTTAAGACGTAGACTCGCTAATGGTGAAGATGTAATCCTCATGGGACAGTCTGGTAGAGGAACTACTCCGTTCGGAAATCAGAATGCTCACTATGTACTTGCAACAGGAATGAAGAACAACAAGATAGTTGTTCAGGACCCTGAAGATCCATTCGGCGATAGAATTTATGACGCAAATGACACTATCAGAGATTCTATCTACGCTATTAGTGCAGGACGCGGAAAACGTAGTGGCAGAGGTATTACTCCATTGTCATATCGTAAGGGTGTTAAATCAGGTACAGGTCCAGCTCTCACACCACAGCAGGAAAAGAATCTTTACACAATTCTTCACGAATGTATTGTATCCAGAGAAGCAGGCACCGCCGGCGGATATCATGCTGTATGTCCTAACGATAACGGAAGTGGAATTTCAATCGGTACAATCGGTTTCCATGCTACACTTGCAGCAGACGTTCTTCGTGGAATGGCTGCCCGCGTTACTGATGCGGATGACAAGGCATATCTCTTAAACATTGCAAATCGTGCAACAAGTGCTATTTCTCAGAGTGAAGCTGATAAATTGTCTAAGGTTCTTGAAAAATACGAGAGTATTGCTAAAGACGTTCAAGATAATCTGGCTTTCAAACTCTATAAAGAGAATAACATGTCACATCCACTTAAACTCTATAATTCGGGAATTCTTCAGAACCCACTTTCAATGATAGTTCCAGCAGATATCTATAACACCGGTGTTCATACTGGATGGGCAGATGGCTGGAGACCAGCTCATAAGGGTGGAAAAGAAGAAATCAATGATGTCGTTAACCGTATGGCTACAAGCTCGTGGTGGGCTACATGCGGAAGCCAGTATTCAGGAGCATGGGTAAATCGTATCAAAGATACCGGAGCTAAACTCGCAAATATCGACCTCAACAATTATCAGGCAGGAACAATCTTTGATGAATTCTCAACCAATGCGTCTATAGATGGTTCATCTGTAGCCGGAGACGCTGGAACAACAACAGTAGATAACACATTCATAGGACAGCTTGGTGCTTACGTTACTAAGGTAATGAGAAAGCTCTATGGCGGTTTATATGACGCAGTATTCGGTGCAGCATCAGCAACAACTGGTAATGCAGCCGCAGGTGTAGGTGCTCTCGGAGACGACGACTACTTAACATCTGTATCCGAAAATGGTTCCGACGCATGGTTCTTAACAACACTCGAAGGTTCATCTGTATCTTCTGGATATAGAAGACCAGAACGTCCGGACCATGGTGGTATCGACTATGCCGCTCCAGAAGGCAACAAATTATATTCTCCAGTTGATGGTACAGTAGTATTCGCAGGATGGAATACAGGTGGCTACGGCAACCTTACAATCGTTCAGGATACTCATGGCTACTATCACATCTTCGGTCATCAGTGTCAGCTTCCTCCAGTTCATGAAGGTGACGAAGTATTCCGTGGTACACTGGTTGGTTACTGTGGTACGACGGGTGAATCTACAGGTCCTCACTTACATTATCAGGTTAACAAGCCTAGTGATATGTGGCATGCCGACGTAGACCCTAACCAGTACGACTATAGTGATTATATCAAATCTGCAGCTCAGCGTGCAGGAATTGTACCATCATCGAATGATGTAATGGGACCATTACTTCCAAACAATACAAAGACAACAACCAACACAACAAGTTCTTCCACATCTTCAACACTAGTTGGACCTCCAGCTCCTAACAAGAAGAGTGGTAAGGGATTTGTCGATAAGGCTCTTGTTAGACAGGCTGCTAACGGTAAACGCCCAAGCGGTTCATGCGATTCTTCAAGAACTTCGGGTACAGCAAACTTCAAGAAGGTTTCAACAAATGCTGTTACACGTGCAGTAGACGCTGTTAAACGTGCTGAAGCTAAGGCTGCGGCAAATGCTTCAGGAACAGGTTCAACCGGTTCTAAGTATGAGCCAGGTGCTAGAATAGGTTCAAACACTAAGAATACAGGTGGTCCTACAAACGGAAACGCTACTAACGAAATTCTTCTCGCTGTTGTTAAACTCCTTAGTGAAATCAGTGGCAACACTGCTAAACTTCAGGATGTCGTTGCAGCAGTTACAAAACTCTCAGTTTCAAACGCATGTCAGCTGACAGGTTCAGGAAACAATTCAAAATCTACAAAGAGCGGCAAGTCTAATGACACTAATACTGCTAATGTGATGGCAGAGCTTTCAAAGGCTTTACTCGCATCTAACGGTATGACACGTCAGGGACTCAACGCTATGAACGCACAGTTCAATGATATGAATAATTCCGAAATCATCGACGCTGTCTACAGAATAGCTAAGAAGTAATATAATATTTGGGGAGGGCTGTAAAAAGCCCTCCCCTATATTTTTTCGAAACATTTGAGTAATTGATACTATCAATAAGGAGGAGGATGTTTATGGGAAGTGTCGCTGCCATAGTTGCCGAGGCTAAGAAAGGCATGGGACATGGATACCAGGAATACACCCAAATATTCGGTGGCGGTTGTTATTCATGGTGTGCTTCATTTATTTCAACTATTGCCCAAAAGACAGGTAACGGTGGATGTATTCCTAAAGATACGCACTGCACGAGTCAGATGGAATGGTTCAAAGCAAAAAATCTGTTTCATCCACGTACTTCAGGTTATAAACCTAAAGTCGGAGACTTAATATATTTTGACTACGACTTCACTGGCGACGCAGACCACGTTGCTCTTGTTGTTGAAGTTGGTGCATCTTCTTGTAAAACAATAGAAGGATGTATAGACCCTAATGACAACCCTAGAACAGCTAAGGTTGATTCGCTCACTAGACAGTATACATATACTGCCATAACTGGTTATGCTTCACCAGCATACGGAACCTCATCTCCAGGAGATGACGCCGTTGTTGATTCTTTAGACGCAGCCGTTGGCGTAGATGTTACGGAAGCCGGTTTACTTACAGACGAAGATTTAGGATATAGTCCTGACTTCGAAAAGTATGCTGAAGTAATTGCTGCTATGAGCACATCATTTACGGCGTCAGAATTACAGAATATGCACCAGATATCAAAACTTAGAGGTATTATTGGCGTACCTCCACAGTTTTTACCATCCACAGATTTACGCTTAGGATATAACAGCAGTGTGGATGCTTTCAGTATTCAGAATATGGGTACTGATTATCTTAAATCTATCGCTTCAAAGATGCCACTGGTTTATCTGACTCCATGCGAGCCGGTATTCTTACCGTCTCTGTCTGGTTCAGATAGAAAACAGGGCCTTGAAAAATATGTAAAGGCATTGGCTGACAGTGCCGATACAACAGCATTGGACTCTTTAATGGATGACTATTCGGGTAAACTCTATTCAGTTGAACACTGTTATGAGAAGTACTTTTCATATGTCAATCCGGCATGCCGTGCTATGGCGGAATTCTTACAACTTGAGAATCCTATATATGACTCGGTAAGAGGAACAATGAAACCATACTCATACAACTGGGCATGGAACTATCTTGATTCTGAAGACGTTGAGGTAGGTTCTGATGAGATGCTCGGAGCTGACGGTAAATTATCATTCTGGGATAAGGTAGAAGATATGCAACGAGTCGCATACTACCGAGGCAGTATTCCAATCTATGCTAATGCCGAACTCTCCACATCTCGTGAGTTCTCTAACTCAACGACTCAGTCTCAATTAGCTTCGTCGGTTAATGCATTGTCTGACCAGGCGAGAGAACTTCAGTATATCTTAGGTTTATCGTCTTCAACAATGGGACTTAAATTCGACGAAATTAAAGACCAGCTAAGTGGTGATATTGATTCGCTCAACGACTTCGTTTCTAAGCTGCCTGTTGGCGGTGGATTATTCTCTACGATTGTTAGTGGAATCAATACATGTATTGCCGGTGGTAAACTCATGTTCCCGGAACTGTGGAACGAATCTGACTGTAGTGAATCTTATAATATTACATATAGACTCGTCGCTCCAGATCCAGATAACTTCTCCATTTGGGAATATGTATTATGTCCTCTCATTCATTCATGGGGATTAGTTTCACCAAGGCAGTCAGACAAACATGGTTATATATCTCCTTTCTTGGTAAAGGGATTCTGCAAGGGTATATTCAATATCGATATGGGCATTATCACAAGTATGAACGTCAATATCGGTAAAGAAAACTGTTGGAATAAAGACGGGCTACCGACCGTTGTAGAAGTCCAAATGACATTAAAGAATTTGTATAACCAGATGTCTATGACGTCCATGGCAAATATGAAATACGGTATGATGGCCAACATTGCGGAAATGGATTTCCTGGCAAATCTTTGTGGTGTAAACTACAATGTGCCTGACGCAGCACGTTATGCTAAGATGTATGCTGACCTCAATATCGTTTCACGAATAACTGACATTCCAACCAACGTTGCAACCTTATGGCAGCGTATGTCAGATAATACAATCGTGAATCTGTCCAATAAACTAAGCAGACGTTACTAAATACAAACCGCTTAACTTACACGTAAGGTGATATTCACCTTACGTGTTAAATTTTGTGGGAGGTTATATTATGAAACGAATTTGTTTAGAATGCGGATTACTATTCGACGTGAGTGATAAACCGCGTAGATTCAAGAAAAACACAATGATTCCTGCATGCGAATATTGTCGTGGTAGACGAACGATAGACGTTACAGGAAATGAGCTCATTTCACCATTCATTTTGGCATTAGAGGATGAGGGATTCTATGTAAACAGTTTTACAATGGATGATAATAAAGACGGCGGAGAATTCGGATTTGAAATATTCATTCGTCCTAGCGACGATGGTGAATTAATAACGGCATTAAGCACGGTATTTGATTCACACGGTTCCGACTTTAAGTATTCGCACTTTTATCCATCGGATGATGACAGTTATTACGCAATCGGAGCCAAATTCAAATACAAAGGCGGATTCGCCGGACATATAGGCAGTAAGTATTCTCGTTCTATGGTATTCACTTCATACGAATATCAGATTAAGATGGCGGAGATGACATTGGAATTTCATAGAATACTGAAGATGATGGAAATCTCTTTAGGAGGACAGAATGTATAACGAGAAAGAATACCTCGAAAAGTATGGTTCGATTCCTAGAGATTATGATGAACGATTGCAATGGCTTTGCAGTCAATATCATTTAACACCTAAGGATTACGATAATATCATTGCATATCGTAACGCAATGGTTGACCAACTGTACTACATGGACTACAAGGTAACGTTATATGAGAATCCTGAGGGTGCTAAACGTCCTCGATTCCGTTTCATTACCAAAAAGAATGTAGCCACAGCGGCTAGAGATGGATTCGTCCATGTATACTCTCCAGATGCTGCGGCAGGACACAAGAGAATGCATGAATTGTTGACATACGACGAGTTATACAAACTGGATTACCTGGTTACAACTCCTGCCATAGTCACATATAATGCATACTTCCAGACTCCAAAGAGTTTCAATACTTGGCAAACATTTCTTGCTGAGATAGGTTTAATACGTCATCTATCTAAACCAGACTGGGATAATATCGGAAAGAAGTATTCGGATATGTACAACGCTAATGTATGGTTAGATGACGCTATGACCGTAACTGGAACAGTGAATAAGTATTATTCAGTATTACCAAGAATAGAGATAGATTTAAAATTCCTAAATGCGGTTTATACTAAACCACAGTGGAAAACAATTACCGGACGCAAAGACTTTCCAGAAAACGTCGAGATACCATATTTTGATAAGGGTGAACTCAAGTTCACATAACGAAAGGAGAAATTTACATGACTACTAAAGACAAACAGACAATAAGCGATAAGGTATACGATACAGGAATACAGGTACGTGGACTTCTTGAAAACCCGGAATTCGTCAAGAAGTTATCAGATGAAATTTATAACGCTATCATGAACACATTTAAAGTACCAATGACCGTGCTTTATGAAAACAGCACTAAATGCCTGACAATAGTATCCCCGGATGCATCAATTGATGACAGTTCAGCAGACTATTCTATATTTACCATAGGTAATCTGATAATAACGGCATTGTATAACGCTTCCGACAAGAAGCTCGATTCATCACTTCTCAGTTTTGTCTTTACGGTAAAATGCTGGTCCGCTAAGGGTGGATTAATACAGTTCTAATTACAGGAGGTAATCTAAAATGAAAGACTATATTTTATTTGATGAATTCTACGCTGAAAACACTCATCTTGATACTAAGGAAAAAGCCATTGCTACATTCCTCTTAATTCAGGATATTCAGGTACAGTGGAAAGAATTCTGCCGCCGTTCACATATTCATCATTTAGATCCGGCTCTTAATCATACCGCATACAGATTATTCTTATGGACCGTAAAGTACAAAGCTATATACGAATGGTATAAGGAGAACCGTAGAAACTTCATTTATCCTAAGGATGCAGACCATCCGGCAACAGATTATGATTTTACAATCAAGACAGGATATGAGAAGACTAAGAACGGAACTTATGTTGACGAACCACGTTACAGAAAAGTAGCCAACGTTTCAATGTCAGCAAAGACACAGGAGACATGATATGAATGATCTGAATAACAATTTTCTTGCATACGATTCAACTTCAAAACCACTTCGAGGAGAGGTGGTTTTGAAACCAAATAAAACCAATCCTTTGGTAAAAGAAGAACCATCAGCTCTTAGCTCTGTATATAAAATGAACAATGCAAATATAAACAAAGAAGAACTTGCTAAAGCTAGGCTGAAGCATATAATTGAAACCCAGGGTTCTAAGGGTTTCAAAGCTATTACAGAAGATGACTTATACTCAGATATGAAATTTTAAGGAGGCATTCATATATGCAGAGTCCCTCGTAACAATGATCCGGTAACAATTTTATTATTAATATCAACAGCAATATCGTTTGCATCAGTGTTTATCATATTGCTGATATATGCGTTCAGAAATATTCCTATAGTAATCATACCTTTATTAGCTATGTCAGTTATAACAGGTTTGTTGGCGGCGATTCATTTAAATAACGAACAAATTAATAACACGACGTCCAAATCTGATGACCGATATGCTTTTAGAAGAGGAATGGTTATTGGCAGCATAGCATTACTTTTGATTAATTGGGATTTATCATTTTGTAATTTTCCTCACAGCACATCGATTATTGGATTAACGTCTCTGTTAGCAATGGTGCTGTCCATTGCTAATATTTGTATGATATATCAAAATCAAAAATGAAAGTGAGGATGATAGCTTTGAAAGTTATAGAACACGGAGATTGTCAAAAGCCTGTGCTTGACGGCAATATAAAATTCCGTTGTAAGTCATGTGGATGCAAATGCATCTTCGAAGAAGGAAAGGATTCCTCTTATATGACTTTTCTAACAAATGTATGCGGTGAAATACATGAGACTACAAAAACTCATGCAGACATCGTTCAAATCAAATGTCCTGATTGCGGTCACGTAACTGAAATAGCAATCAGTGAACTTAAACCAAGACATACTAAGGATTACTACTTTGGTAGTCTCCTTATGTTTTTATCTATATTAAACGCAATGCCTATTGCTGAGGTGTCTTTAGACAATCCGGTATTTGGTGTTGCCATATCTTTGACTATAATATCCAGTGTCGTAGTATTCATGTTTGGTAGATCAATCCGAACGTCGAATCAGACCAAGATAATAGATATTAAATAATAGGAGGATAATACATGAAATCAAGAATCAATAACACAACAGAGGAATATTATCTTAAGGAGATACACAAGTTTCTGTACGATAGCAATAACTTCAGTAAAGTCAAATTGGCTGCCACAACTAACGACAAGACTGGACAGGCTAAAGGACCGAAAATCCTGTCATCTTCAGAGATGACAAAGATTCGTGCTATTTATCGTGTAAAGGGTGCAGCAACACTTGCTATGCGTGATGGCGAATTGGTACTCACCATTGACGTACCTAAGGCTGATATCTATATCGGACATGGTACAATCCACAATACAATCGTCGAAATCTATGATGAGCTCTTCTATGGTTCTTATATGGGAGCACATATGAATTCAGACGCCATTGTGGAAAAGACATACGCAATAACTCAGTCAAATGAGAACGTTGTGGAAATCGTATTCAAGTAAAATGCATAATATTCCCCGTACTCTCATAGAGTACGGGGATATTTTTGATCAAAGATTCTTAATTTCTTCAAGAGTATTCTTGAGATATTCTTCAGTAACGTTTTCGAGTCCTGATGTGTTGAGTGTTTCGAGCCATGTGTACATAACACCAGCACGTGTTCTTACAGCATCAGTGTCGAGCTTAGCGTTTTCTGTAACGAATTCTTCAGTGAGAGCTTTGTTCTTATAAGCTGCTGTTGAAAGATTGAGAACCATAGCTTCGTATATTGACATACAAGGCTTGTTCATAATCTTATGAATCTTGCGTTTTGCAATATTCATATATGACTCTTCAACGCTTTCTGTTGTAGGTGTTTCTACAGCCGGAGTTGTTTCTTCCGGATTGTGGAATGTGTATGGGTCATATTCTGATGCAGATGGGATACCGTCATCCATAGCATCATTTGTTGGTGTAGCACCAGGAAGTGTTGACTTAAGAGCGTCAACCGTATTCTTAGTGTCCTGCATGATTGATTTGATTTCGAGCTTATCCTTTACATAGTCGTTAAGGAAGCTCTGTGAAGCGTCTGATACTCTATTACGGATTGTGTAAACGAGTTCATCTGCGTTGACTGCGTCAAGTTCTTTGTAGAAGTTTTCACGGTCATCATCTTCGATTTCGAATATGTAATTCTTGTCCTCGGAACCCTTGTCAATCTTCTTTGTAGCCTTTTCTACAATGATATCTGTGTACTTCTTACAAGCACAATCAAATGACGAAAGGATAACTGTAGAATTCATCTTTGACTGAACGTCATACATAGACTGTTCTTCTACCCATGACTTTGCAAGCTGTCCGAGGATAGCTGATTCTCTTGAGTAGTCAAATGCGTCTGAATCCTTAACTGCCTTAACGGCACATGAAGCGACAATAGATACAGCCTCTGCAACGAGAGACTTGTAAACGTCGTTTCTGAACTTACCAACCTGAGCTCTTAAAGTTGTCTTTGTAGCGACTGGTGAATGGTAAGCTTCACTTAAAGCTGCATATCTTTCAGTAGTGACTGCTTCCCCGATAGCCTGCTGGTTTTCGGCATATTCTGCATCACGCTGATCCTGATATTCTCTATACTGTCTATAAGATTCGAGTGGTTCGTACATGATACTACCTCCTTTTATACAATTATATCAATGTTGATGTCTGGGGCTGATGACAATGTGTTGAAATTGATATTTAAGAACTCCGGAACCTCCTTAAGCTGTTCCATATCCTTGTTTGTGATGATATGCTGATACAACGCATTGTACTTTCCGATTTCATTCTGGAAGCCAACGAATTCGAAGTATACAAGATATCCGCCATACTTCTTAGTAATCTCTGAAATAAGATTTGGCATATGGATATTCTTAATCTCCTTGATGTCTTCAATGTAAGACTTGATGTCGGACTTAATCTGTGAAATAATATTCTTATCTGCATCGGTGTAAAGCTGTGCTCTGAAGTTGAGTGTGAGGTTAACCTGATTGAGCGGATAGAGTGAACCGTTAGAGTCTTCTATGCTGTATGTCTTTGATGGACCATATGAGTTAAACAGTTTGAAGTCTATGCCGAAGAGAGTTTCAAGTTTTCCTACGCTGTTTGATACATAAATCATAGCCTTACGTAATTCATTCATAGTAAACTGTACACGTTCTTCAGATTCAAGATATTCCATTCTGATTACTGGAATACGATTCAGTGTGAAGTCGTATGAATGACCAAGAGCAGGAGCCTCTGATACAGATACATGAGAATCCATATAATCTGAATAGTTATAGTACAGATTAATTCCGCTAGTGATAGAGTACTTATTTGTGAGTACCATGTTACCCATAGCATATACACATCTCGGATTGTCTTCAATGAAGTCCGCATACTTCTTATATGTAGCATATTCTGTGTAGATTGGATGTGGGTTAGTAAACTGGTCAGCGTCATTTTCCTTAGCAAAGTACTTCATGTATTCTTTGCCTTCAGGTCCAACACGGTCAGTATCTCTAAGCTGGAATGGATATGCAAATGTAACCGGCTGATACATAGCGATTTCGCCTGCTTCGAGGTCTCCACCACCGAATGATTCACCGATTGTCTTGCAAGGTCTTTCTGCAGCATAGTGATACATAGTGAAGATATCAACGTCAATCTTTTCAGGGAAGAGTTTTACTGGGTCAATGCTCTTATCGGTATAACCTGGTGTGTAGATATTTGAAACTCTTAACTTGTTCTCGTACCATGCAGTAGCAAGAGGCTCAGTTTCAAAACGGAATCTGAAATGTATTGATTCTTCATCATCGAGGTCAACGATATGATATCCGGTAACGTATCCCTTAGCTTCCCCGTCAATCTTGAATACAGCTGTAGTCTGAATCTTGTTGATGTCGATATTAGCCTTGTTCTGGTTAGGTGTAAGGTCAATATCAAGATAATAAACGTATCTGTCATGACACATGAATGATGGTCTTGATACTCTTACGTTAGAAGCAATAAACTGAACAGTAGACTTTTCGTTAATCCATTCAAATGTCGTAAACTTGTTTTCGTCGATAGTGTCGACAATAAAGCTACATCTTGGACGAACCATACCTAATGTACCTCTAGGCTGAGATACAACGATTGAATATGGTACTGTATATATGAATGAACTGTTAGCATTCCAAGCCTTAGTGAAGTCAGACTTATTAACCTGACCGTTTAACGGAATAGGATGTGATGGCATGCGTTCGTGTTCACCGCGTTCGTATAATTCGTAGTCGTGGTTGATTATAGTTCTTAATACAATAGCATTACCTACTGTAGCCATGGACCTTGAAGCAAATGTATTAAAGTTTGCATCACTGAACAGAATCTGACCTGTAATTCGGTCATTCTCGTCATATTCCGGAAGATTAAACATTGCATTCTTCATATTGACTGGTAATGCAACAATTGGCTGGTCTGTTGTGGATGGTGTCACAGGTAAGAATACCGTGGTACCAGCTTCAAGGAATCCGATTGACGAAACGTCTATTGAGTTTACATCCTGTCCCTCAATCTCTATCGGGATTGTGTTTGTTGGAATAATATTACCGTCGTTGTCTTTCATAAGTGAATATGAATAATATGTACGTTTAAGGAATGAGTCTTCCTTTCTGAATACATAGACAATACTGTTTTCAGTACTTAAAGAATTGAAATAATTCTGTAAGTCTGTGTTAGTTGTAATAAATCCTCTCGAAAGCATTTCCTTAGGAATGATTTCCTGAAGCTGCTTTGTAGACGCTCTATCAAGACCATCGGTTGCACCATCGCCTCTCTGCTGGATTAAAGCAAATACGCTGTTGTAATCGGCTTTAGAGGTTGACGGGAACTGGAGTCTTACGTTTTCGGAGTATTTGAAGTTACCACCAGAACCAAGTGTTGTATATATACGAACAACAACTCTAGAGTTCATTCTAGGCTGATATACATCTCTGTCGAAGCGTATACGAATACTATTAGAATTCATATAGCTATAGTAACAGTAGTTAGTTACTCCATCCTTGTATAATCCGTCATATATTGGAGTAAGAACTCTAGGTGTATCAGCATTAGCTTCGTATACGGCAACGTCGAAGTATGCTAACTGGTCACTGAACTGGAAGCTGATTGTTTTATTAAGTAAGTCATTATCTGATGAAACGACAACTTCTTCTTCGTGATACATAACCTGGCTGAGTTTAGTATAGACAACAAGAACGTTGTCTGCCTTTGCCAGAGAGTTCTGAAAGATATCAGCATATCTGAATACACCGACAGTAGGAAGTATTTCGTTATCAATGTCTGATACCGGGTTTGGTACAGACATATCATATCTTGCTGTATAAATTACAGATGTGAGATTGTCTGGGTCTCCTGTAGTTGGTGTAGGTTTGTATTCCTTTTTGTATCTGGTGATATTGATATCATAATCCAGATGGAATTCAACACCTTCAATAGTGAATGGGATAGTGTGGTCTATTGTGAACACACCTTCCTGACGTTCACCAGTTTTGTTATTACCAAGATTCTGAACTACACAAGATTCAGGAATACACAGAACTATCGGCATTGTTGCTGGTGTAGCATGAACCTTATCAATTCCTAATGTCATTGCATGAATAATTACATTACGGTCAAACTTTGCACGAGTTGGAATAGCTTCGTTACTGTATTCAGATGCGGCTATTACAGAATTCTGCATTAAGTTTGCAGCGATATCGCCAATATAACCGAATGTAGATATGTAAAGAGTATCTTCATCCTGTAACGGGATGTATTTCTTCTTTAACTGCTTAACGAATTCGGTTAAATCATAGATATCTGATGATATAAGATTTCCATTGTTTAGCATTAGATGCGCCCCCATTTCAATAAGTATATTTTTCTTCCGTCCTGTCCGGTTGCTGCGGAGATAACTGGTACAGCCGGCCATTCTCTGTTAGCGGTGCCGGTTGACTTGTCATACTCGTTCATTATTTTACCGTCGCTAAATCCAGCTCTGGTTGCAATTGTATTAATCTCCTGAAGTATCCATGGCTTATTAACCACAGAATGAAAAGCCTTGAAGCTTATAGTAAATCTTGGAACTTCTCCACTGGTTACACTATCTATTGTATCTGTCGCAGTATTAAGCGGTTCAATTCCAATGTGCTTACCGTAGAATAAAATACGGTTGACCGAGTCAACCGTTATCTTGTATACAGAGAATGATTTGTAACGTATCTTACTTCTAGCATATTCTCCCTTTGGAGGGAATAAATCTATCTCGTACTGTAAGTTACGATACTCCTGATATGCTTCAAAGAACGTATAAACGTCATGATACATCGTATCAGTGAATTCAACGCTGAAGTCGAATCCATATTCATTAGATCGGTTGTTGTCCTGATAAAATGTGTTTATTCCGTATAAGTTCTGGTTACCCTGTGTAGTCTCTGATGATTTACCTGGAAAATCTATTGGTGCTGAAACGTAGTTTGACAGTAAGTAGTTGTATGGGTTATCTTCAGATATGTAAGTCTGTTGTAAAGCTTTCAGAGAATTAGGATGAGTTTCCATCATATCCGGGAAGTAATCTGTATTTGATAATACCGGATTGATAAATCCCGAACTAGCAAATATATTCAAGTCAGGCTTCGTGAAGAACACGTAGTCTCTTGTCATATCAGCCTGATTCCAAGGGTCGAGTATCGGCACCTTAGCAAAACGGTTGAATCTTACTTTATGTAAGTCGTCAGCTGTTAATATATTTTCAGTTTTGATGGCATTGTTAGTAAACTCGCTGAACCTGGATGAACGTTCTCCGGGTGCACTTAAATCACTAACTGAACCAGAAAAAGATTCTCTTCCGGATGCAAATTTCATCATAGAAGAGGTTGTTGTTTGTATATCACTCATAGTATTCACTCCCTCCGTTATTACTCAAAATGTTAACCTGATTACATATTCAATCAACTTTTTATTTATATATTATAACGATGAACGGGTGTAAATGGCATCCGTCATTATAGAAAGGAAGGTACAAACCATGATCGAATTAACAAGAAACGAAATGATAGCCGACTATTCTAGAGTAGTGGTACTCTGGACAGAAATAGCCGACTATGAACTGCTTATCGAAAGACTTGCAATTGCCTACAAGAAGTACAGAAGTCTCTTCGGATATCCAAGAGATTACTTTGAAGAACCTGTAGGACATCTCAAGACAATGTGGAACACATCGACACCAAAGGTGTTCGAACTTCTCGTTGAAACCATGGGTTGGAATTATATATTCCAGCTGGACAAAGAAGTATTCGAAGAACGTAAAGCCGAAGAAGGTTTATTCGGTGTAGACCTTGCGGTATACACTGAATACATGTATGCGAATGTGTCTAAGTCATTCTCAATCACAGATGAAGCAAGAAATGCTGATTTGTTCAGCTTCGGATTCAAGCTCAATCTCCCGGTCAATATTAAGCGTATTGCGTATAAGGTTGCTGAGACCTGGCATCGTCTCAAAACTAATGAACCACCAAAGCCGGTTGACTTCAATAAACCATTGCTTATGAAGCCATACAATGTTAATGAACGTCCATTAAACAGCGAATTCTTATCAGGTAAATTCCACGATTATATGCCGCTTTACATTGCCGGTGCTATTGTGGATTACGACCTGAACAATTGTACATGCTTTATGCAGCGTACTGGCACAACTCCTACGGAAATATGCTATGATGCCATAATCGAAGGTTATCTTTCAATGGAATTATCACACCGTTGTTTCCTGTTGAATGGCGAAGTCGATCTTTGGAACCATACCCCATACAAGGTTCTGCCACAGCCTGAACTCAGAGCGGAAACCCAGTTCCCAAGACTCGTAAGAAAAATTACTTATACGCCGGCAATCGGTGAAAACCTTTTCTACGCATACTAATCCCCTCGAAAGGGCTCTTAAAAAGAGCCCTTTTATTTTTTTTCTGAAAACATATCTATAATGATAATTTCATAAGGAGGTAAGTCTATGAACGAAATAAATTACGACGTTATCCACGAAAGTATTCTTGCTGATATTTTCGATATCATCGATGACGTTAAAGAACTCAAAGACAAAGGCTGGAATGTAACTGCTGGTGGTAGTTCATCTTATATGAAGTCTATCTCTTCAGCTACAAAGGACCTTATTCTTACATTCCCTATCCTTGTTTCATCAGACATTAGCATTAACACTGCTACGATGATCATGAGTGCACAGGAAAAGAAGTGTGCTTCAATGCTGCAGATGCTCTTCTCTGTAAGAGACTATAATGCTGCTTCAGACGGAAACGTTATGGGATTCCTTGGTCAGTTCCATAACAACACATCAAGACTCGATATGTCTCTCGACGATTATATCGGCGTTGCTGATAGAATTGTTGGCGAAGACTATAAGGGAGTAGACCTTGAGGATGCTGGTCTTCAGTATGCTATGCAGAAAGCTCTCTGTGAATCTCTTTCATCTTCAGTTCTTGCTTCTGAAGAAAATAGACGTGCTCTCAAGGATTTCATTGTTGAAAATACTTGGGCTGGTACAACTGTTTCAGAAGCTGCCGGTACATGGAACGATCCTATCGCTCCAAACACAATTCCACGTCCAGTTGATAAGGATTCAGAAGAATACAGAGAATATAAAAAGACACCTCTCAATATGAGAGTCGAAGTTCCAAAGGAACTTATTCTCCCTTCTGATATTAAGAAGGCAAATGAACTCATGCCTACAATGATGACTGTAAACTTTGTTCAGACATCAGCTTCAGGTGATCCTGTATGCACAAGAACAGCGGTTATCGGTGTTAAGTGCAAACTCTATCCGGTAGAATACATGGATGTAATCAACCATCTTGTATCTAAGGCTCAGGATAAGAACTGGCTCATCAATCTCGTAAAGGCTACAACTTCAGAAATCTCATTCATGAAGGATTTCGTTCTTGCTATTGACAAGGCTAAGATCGATGCTAAGAGCTTCGGTTCTATGGGTAAGTCAAACAAGATGTGGAAGGTTCTTGAAAGACGTGCTGCTAAGTCTAAGGCTAAGCGTTTAATGCGTAAAGCTAATGACTGCACTGCTATCACAACTCTTGTACTTTCAAGCAACGTTGTTGAAGACATTCAGAAACAGGCTAATATCAATATCATGAAAACAAACACAGCAAGGCTGCTTCTTGAAAGCTTTAACCTTATGTGTATTGCAGTTGTGGATGAGTCTATGGAAATCGCTCAGTTCCTCTACGACACAGGCACAGATGACGGATTCGAATCCATGTCATTCCGCGGACTCGAAAGAGAATCAAAGGATGATTCATACAAGAAGATCGTTAACCTCATGTCAAAGATGAGATAATTGGAGGTGAATGAATTATGATATATAGCAATAAGACAGGCTCAGCTATTAATGAATACGCTGGTCTTTCTGGTTTCGGTGCTAACGAATTAGAAAAGGCTGGTAACAAGTATACCAATAAAGAACTCGAACACATCAAGGATGCTGATGCTGGTAAGACTGGCACAAAGAAATTACTTGATGACTATACATACGATTCAATCAAGCCGGAAGTTAACAACTCTAAGGACTTCAGTGCTGATCCTACAATCGTTAAGAAAGCTAAGGCTGATGAAACCGAGGCTCAGAAGAACAAATCAATCTTCAAGATTAACGAATCCGCATACAGCCAGCTTGACCTTTCAGGCATCGAGAGAACTCCGGAATTCAATGAAATGATTTACGAATACATGGACCTCGAAGACAACACAACTCGAAAGGTTCTGTTTGCTATGAACGAAGCTGAACAGGATAGAATGGGTATCAGCCTTACATCAAGACTGTACGAAACAATCATCGACCGAATCGACGACATCGACTTTGGTGAAATTCCGAGAACACGCGGCGATATCACAAAGCTTCCGAACTACGGTTCACTTAAGGATTGCATTCAGCTCATGACTGAAGTACTTAAGCACTACAACGAAGGTTCATCACAGATTACAACTCTTGTTAAGGCTATGAACAATATCGAATCAAGAACAAAATCTTGGGTTCGTTCTTATAATCTCAACATTGAATTCCCAATGGTAATATACAACACAATCGTTCTGGCATTAATTCAGTCTACTACATACATGCTTTCAATGTGCATCGACTTTATTAAGAGCCCAACAGCTGATAAGTTTGATATCGTTGTTGACAGAGGTGCTCTCAATAAGTCAAAAGATCACATGGTATTCGAATCACTTGAAAAATTCAACGCTGCTTGTGATAAGGGAGCTGTTGATAAGTGTATCGAAGCATGCCTCAGAGAAAACGTTAAGAACTTCTCTGGCTCACTTGTAGCTCTGGCACCTATCGGAGCTATCATAGCAATTCTTGCTATCATTCCATGCATTAAGGAACTCGTATTCCTTTATTACTATTCAAGAGTTAAGGTTTCAGATTACTTCGAGGCTCAGAGTAATATTCTTGAACTTAACGCATACAATATCGAATCTGGTAACGGTCTTGTGAAGACTGGACAGGACGCTAAGAAGGTTGCTGAAAAGCAGGTTGCTGTGGCAGCTAAGTTCCGTACAATATCAGAAAAGATTGCTGTTGATAACAAGTCAGCAGAACGTCAGGCATCAAACGCGCTCGTAAGTGAACGCAAGAAACTTAAGGCAGACGACGTCGTTTCAACCGCTCCTGACGCAATTACATCAGCATTATTTTAACATATAGTATGTATTTCAAGAACATTATGATAAATCCTGAGCTCACCTCAGGGTATATTACATTTCGAAATGGAATATATACTTATTAAAGGAGGAATTCTAATTATGGCTATTTTTGGTATCAATAGATGCGTTGCTCTCGAAGCAAGCGACATCGAAGCTGATATGAGTTACGGTGGCATCTCAGGATGTGCTAGAGCTCTTCATGAAGCTAAGGAAAATGACCAGGCGCTTTTCGTAAGCGTAATCACAAACGACATTCAGTCTGTTCTTTCTGAAGAATGGGAACAGCGTGAAGCTATCAACGAAGCTACATTAAAGGGAATCTGGGATTCAATCGTTAAGATTTTCGAAAAGCTCGTTGCAAAGATCAAGGGTATCATCGCTACAGCTACTGCAAAGATGACAGCATTCTTTACAGACGGCGATAAGCTTTACAAGCAGTATGCAAAGGTTCTTAACGGTAAGGATCTCTCAGGCTGCAAGGTTAAGGCAAGAGTATTTGACGTAAACAAGTACTTCCGCATGTCAGGCGTTGCTCCGGCTCAGTGGACACTCGATATCATCGGTAACTGTGACGGTAAGGAAGCTGACGCTGTTGCTGCAGAAATGGTAAGCAAGTGCTTCACATCAGCATACATTTCAGCTAAGGAAGGCAAGTCAGCTGACGAAGCTTTCGATACATGCTTTGCTGCAGAAGCTGAAATCACAGCTACAGTTGACGGATGGGTTAAGGAATCACTCTCAAAGAGCCTCCTAGCTTCATTCATCAAGTTCAACAAGACAACAGAAGCTGCTGCTAACAACCTCGTTAAGTCAGCTAAGAAGAAAGCTTCTGAAATCGAAAAGGCTGTAACAAAGGCTACATCAAAGAATATGTCTGATCAGGCTAAGGAAGCTGGAGACAAGGCTGAAGCTGCTGCAGGTTGCGCAGTTGCTGCTGCTTCTAAGTTCCAGTTAGAAGTTATCACATTCACAACAGCAAGAATCACTGCTGCTAAGAAGGCTGCTATCCAGGGCCGTAAGGTATTCATGGCTGCAGTTTCTTACAAGGCTAAGGGCTCAGACAAGAAGGAAGCAAAGGAGACAGCTAAGAACGAAGGATTCGAATTCGTTGAAGAAGCTATCGACTTCGCTAACCTCTACAGTGTTATCGGTGAAGAGTCATATATCGAAGCTGCTAACCTCGTAGAATTCGAAGCTGAATCTGCTCTCGCATAAGTAAAAAATAACGTAGTGAGCACTTAGCTCACTACGTTTTATATGTATTTGTAATAAAGGAGGAATTTTATTATGGGAATTTTTTCAACAGGTGCTAACGGCATGAAAGCTATGCTTGAAAATGCCGCAAAGTCGGTAGCTACAGAATTCACAGTAACAAACGAAACATTCACAGTCGGAGATTCTTTTGAATGGATGGCTGCTACAAACACTGCTACAGTAGAAGAAGCTGCTAACCAGTTCCTTCAGGACATGGGTGTTATGGAACTCTCATACACAGAAGCAACAGGTCTCGAAGTTGAATATGGTCCACTTACAGAAGAAGAACTTAAAGAAGCTGCAGCTGCTGCTGAAGCAGAATTCGAAGAATCATGCAAGAAGGCTTGCAAAGAAGAAGGCAAGTGCGAATGCGGTAAGAAGGATTGCCCTGTATGCAGCGGCAAGTCTAAGGCTGTAAACGAAGCTGATGAAAAGGCTGAAGATAAGAAGGACGAAAAGAAGGAAGAACCAAAGACAACTCTTCCTGCTCTTCCTGATGAAGTTCAGGTTGGTTCAAAGTTTGCTAACACAAAGATCGTTGTATTCATCAAGAAGGTTATCTCTGCCATTATCGAATTCTTCAAAAAGCTCAGACAGAAGGTTATCAACCTCATCGCTAAGATTAAGGACGATGCTGCTGTTGCAAAGATTGCTGCCGCTCTCAAGAAGGGCAAGGATGATCCTGAACTTAAGAAGAACGCTGACATCGCTGCAGGTCTTAAGGCTCATGGTTGGTCAGAAAAGATCACAAACATCGACGGTTGGGATTCTATCGTAGACTTCAATGCTATCGATAAGCTCGGCGGCAAGGCTGGTGAATACACAGCTAAGGAAAAGCCAGCTGAAGCTACAGATGTTAAGGGTACAATTCTTAAGGCTTTCGGAGTTCCTTCAGATATCGAAGCTTCACAGATCGCTGTATTCACAGTTTACGCTGGTGACATGCACGAAGTAGGTAGCCCATTCACATCAAGCGGTCTTTGGACAATTGATTCAATGTATAAGGCTCTTACATCAGGTGCAAAGGCTCAGGCTAAGGCTGTTAAGGCTCTCAACAACATGGAAGCAAGAATCAAGAAGGTTCTCGAAGGATTCGAAGCTTACATGAAGAAGGTAGGCACAAACTTCAACTCAAACGGCTATTCTAACGTTACAAGGGCTCAGTCACTCATTTCTGAAATCCATTCGGTATACGTTGCGGCTTCAGGCGGTCTTGCACAGGCTATGTGTGGATACCTCGGCGAAGTAAGAACAGTTGCTACAAAGATTGTTTCTGGATTCAAGGCTGAAGACAAGAAGGATGAAAAGGCTGAAGACAAGAAGGAAGAACCAGCTAAGGAAGAAAAGAAGGAAGAATCTGTAAAGGAAGAAGACTTCGATTTCCTTGGCGCTTTCAACGCTATTATCTAATCAAACCATAAATAACTATAATGGATCCGTGTCTTAGACGACACGGATCCTTTTATAAGCATAAAGGAGGAACCTTAATATGGGAATTTTTAACTCAGACTTTAAAGCTAAGTATGGCTCAGTTCAGGAAAATACTGTTACTGAATCAGTGCAGGAAGAAACAAAAGAATATCATCCAACAATGACTACATTCACCGTAGGCGACGATCCAGAATGGATTGCTGCTAAATACTGTGCTCAGATTCAAGAAGGCGTCAATGCTTTCGTTAGAGAACTCGGTAAAGACGAATTAAACTTCGTTACAGAAAACAGGGATCTTCTTCTTGCAGATCCTAGCTTCCTCGCTGCGTTCAACGAAGCTGACGAAGAAGAAAAGAAAGACGACAATAAAGAAGAAGAAAAGAAAGATGACTCTTCTAAGAGCGGCGGTTATGACGTAAATAAAGACCGCGTTAATAAGATTAAGAGAAACATCAAGAGAGTTATTCAGCATCTTATCGAAAAGATCAGAGAAGCTGTTGATAAGCTGGTACAGAGACTTTTGAAAGCTATATCTAAGAATAAAGATATGAACAGAGCTAAACAGGTTATCGCAAAGATTAAATCTATCCGTAAGCCTGATGAAATCGAAAGGGCGGCAATCCAGAAACTTACAGGCATGAGATTTTCTGTAAACATGGACATCGTTAAGACAGGATTCATTCTCAATTCATCAGATACACTTAACGCATTTAAGAAATTCCTCGACGGATACGGAGACTCTATAGATTACGCTGGAGAAGCTGATAAGAGAGCTGCAAACAACGATAATAAAGGCTCACAGAAGTTCTCTGATAAGAGTACTAAGACATATCGTAAGAGTGTTGATGAACTCGACAAGTACAACAGAAAAATGATGTCCAAGTTATCAGCCGTTGCTCCAGTTCTGTCATCTGACAGAGATGCCGACGGTGAAGTTAATCTGCTTAAAGACCCTGTATACAATCTCGAAAACATCACAGAGTTCTTACTTATATGCGGTGCTAATGCCAATCATGTAAAACAGATGCAGGCTTCACTGGATACTAAGTTTACAAATCTTATTATTCAGAAGAGTGTTGAAATTGAGAAGCACGGCAATGAATCTGCTGCCGCTCCGTTCGTAAACTCAGCTTCTGAGATCGCTCAGTCATATATTACACTCGTTGGTAATGCAACAAATGCTATTGCGTCATTCTATCAGCAGTGTTATTTACTCTTTACAAGATTCTGTACAGACCTCAAGGTTAATCCGGCAACGGGTATTCCTTATGGAACAGTAGATGTTGAAGCTGAAGAAAAAGACGACGATAAAAAGTAAGGAGGAATGACATATGGACATTAGTTTAGAATCATTCATCGTTACTGAAAGTGACGAGTCCAAAGTTAAACGTTCCTTATTCGACAGAATCAAGAAAATCGTGTTAAAGATTATCCGTAAAATCAGTGTTCTTTGTGAAAAGTTGGAAAATGCCATAACAGAATTGATACAGAAGATAGATGAAAAACGAGCTGTTAGTGCGATAAAGAAGATTCTTTCGATAGACAGTCGTCGTCTTAGCATTATCAAAAACTGTAATGTTCGTATTAGGAAAATGTATTCTGAATATCTTAACCCAAAGAATATCGCGGCAACGTTAAAGAAATCCACCGATATTTATGGGATAGTGTTTGACATGATTGATGATATCAATAGCGATAAAACCGACAAAAACGAAGAACTTATCAAATCTAGCATTGATAAAATCAACGCTTGGATGAAAGGTATCGGAATCGATGCTGACATCAAGACATTAACTGGTGCTGACGTAGTAGAATTGCGTAGCAGCATGTCAAAGGTTGAACCTGACAAAGGTGGAATGATTTCAAGTACTGCCTTACTGAAGGGTAATGTTATGACTCTCGAAAAAGCTATGGAACTTCCTGAATATAAAGATGTGTTGACTGATGACAAATTTCTCGGAACTGTTCGTAAAGTTATGCATCAGCATACATACGAGGAAAGTGCTGTAACTAAGAAGATACAAAGCTACTTCTCTGATACAGCAAACAGACCATTACGACATGTACAGGCATCCAGTGTGAAAGACAAGTATGGCAGGCGTACAGACGATCATGTTTTCGACGCTTCGACTCGTGATTTTTCAAATATGGCGAGTACTGTGACAAGTTTGTTCGAAATGATAGGACGTGTGGTTGATTTTTATGTAAGCACCATGCATGATTACATTACGGAGGTTGTTCGTTTACGCAACTCAATTATTGTTGCATATAATAGATATGTCAACGACAACAAATATGACGTTGCAAAACAGTCCGGCGACTTGACCGAGTTTCGTATCGATATCAAAACAAGCAAGCCTACATTTGTCGACAAAAATGGCGACACGGTTGAAGAAGATCGCGATACCTAATATCAATAAACTTTTAAGTAATACAATTATGGATCGTCATCAAGTTGTATCTTGATGACGATCTCTTTTATACTTGATTACAGTAAGGAGGCCATTATATGTTTAATGTATCAGCCATTACGGCTAAACCGGTATCTAAAGATATCGGAAATATTAAATGTACTGATATCTGCGAAGCATCTATGCTCGACACATTTGCCGAAGTTCATGACACTCGTAGTATCAATCAGATTTGTTATGACGCTTTACTTGAAATGCTTGACGCCAAGAACGAATCACTCAAGAGCTATTTCAAGTCAATGATTACGGAAGAAGCTACCGTACTTGTTACTGAAGCTGAAGCTAAGTCTGCTGGTATGGTTAACCGCGTAAAGACATTATGCGGTAAGATTAAGACAGCTATTGTAAAAGCTCTCACGGCTTTAAGTCAGAAGATGACTGGCGTTGCCGGCAAACTCTTCACTAACGGCGAAACAACAAATATTTCTGAATTCAAGAACGACGTTAAAGCTCTTACTATGAATACAGATGATGCGACTAAGAAAGCTGAATTTGAAAAGCTCAAACAGATGGCAGTATCAATGAACGCATCAAATGCAGCCAATGTCATCAACGCTTTCGATCTCACTGGAGAACTCGATGAGATTGCCAAGTCAGTAAAGAGCTATAAGTATATGGATGGATTCGCATCTGAATATACTTCAACAAATACATCAGACGCATTCGGTGCTGTATTCTCAGCATTCGGAGCAAATGCTGCTGTCTCTAAGTTTGGTAGCATGGCTAAGGTTTGCTCATCGGTTCTCGGCGCTGAAGTTAAGAATATGACTCTCACAGATATCATTCACAAGTACGGTCTGACAAGTACCGATAAGGCCGAATCATACAACGCTAAGATGATGACTGATTTTGCTACAGCATTCCTTGCTTACTCTAACTCAGACGGAGGAAGCAGAGCCACAGATGCCGCTTTTTCAGCAGTTGAGGAATCAGGACTTTCAGGAATTGAGCTTGTAAAGGGTATCCTGACTAACTTCACTAAACCGGACGAATCTAACGTTTCTGAGAACGATAACTGGAAAGCTAATATACTTTCTTATCTCTTCAACGTTGGTAAGAAGTGGAAAGCAATTGACGCTTCAATCAATAAAGCTATCGCTTCAGTTAAGGCTATAGACCCATCAACAGAACTTACAAGAATTCTTTCTAAGAGAGGTGTTACTTCTAACTCTGGAGTTCCATCAAGTTCTAACGAAGCTCTTTCACAGCTCGAGTTTGAAGTTGTTCAGAAGTGTGAAGTAATGATTCATACAGCCGGCGAAGCAATCGTTAATTACTACTCAGGAGCATTAAAGGTTGAAGAAGCTAGACTCTCTACAGCTTGGGCATTCTTTAATGCCGTTGGTGCTCGTTGCAAGGCTAAGCTCAATGAGCTTGCTAAGGAGGTGTAATATATGGAATATATAGAAATGCTTGAAGAATCTGTGTACAGATATGAAGTTATGAAACGTCAGCTCGACACACAGGAATTCCTCAAAGAATGTGTAGCTATTGCCGAAGGTACAGACGTTGTATCTAAAATTGAGTACATTCATGAAGCTACAAATGATAAGGCTCAGTCATTCTGGTCTAAGTTCACAGCATGGATTGCTGGTATCTGGAATAGATTTCTTACAAGAGCAGATAAGTTCTTTAAGAACGACGTTGCGTTCCTTACAGAAAACAAGGAAATCATTCTTGGTAAGAAGCTTCAGGAAGGTACAATTACAATGGCAAGCAATATCCCTGAATGTATCAAGAGACTTCAGGGTAAGATAAACATTGTATTCCCTAACGTTACATTCATTGATGACCTTACTGCTGCAGCTGCTAACGATGGAGCCGAAGGTAATAAGGATAAATGGAGAACCGACATCCAGAACTTCGTTACAAACAAGACTATCAAAATCGAAAAGGATCAGAGCTTTGCTGATGCTTGTAAAGCTTACTACTGCCCAGGTCCAGATAAGGACGTTCCGACATCTTCAATAAATATGGCGGACTTATACAACTTCTGTATTTCAGCTAATACATTCAGAACTGGTATCCTTAAGACTAAGGATGCATTCGACAAGTGGATGAATAAGGCTGAAAAGGCTTATAACTCATCATACAAGAAGAATGCTAAGACTGGTAACGCACTTAAGGCTAAGGACGCTCAGGCATTTGCTAGCAATGCTGCAGAAGCTGCAAAGAAAGCAAACGAAAACAAAGCTAAGCCAGTTAAGTCTAATGCTAAGCCTCAGGCTAACACAAATAATACTGGCAGCAACAACAATGCTAACCAGCCTGTAAACGCTTCTACAGAACTTCCGGAAGTTTACTCAGTAGTATTCGAAAGCTACATCAATGAAGCTAAGATTAACTTCAACAGCAGCACAAACTCTGAGCCTAACGGAAAGTACGTTAACAAGAACAGCACATACAATAACAGCAGAAATGGTATTGCTGATGCTGGTGCTAGTCAGAATGCTAAGAACGATACTGTTAATGCGGCTAATAATGCTACAGCTAATATGAAGAACGGAGCTTCACAGCAGATTAAAGACGCTGCTGCTAACCAGGCATACACAAACGTTGGCAATGCTCAGAACGGAATGGATTCTAAGGCTATCAAGGCTTGGACAAAGTCTGTTGCTGAATACTGCCAGATAGTAACTGAAACTGTTGGTACAGTAATCGGTGCTATGTGTACAGGTGCTGAAAAGATAACTAGAGAATACATGTCTGTAATCTCAGCTCATGTAATGAGCTATTCAGGTAAGGTAGACTCTAATGCGACTGACGCTGGTACACAGACAGCTCAGACAACAACCAATATGAATGCTGGCGGTTCACAGAACGTATCCAACAATTCAATTGGTACACCAGGTTTATAAAAAGTAAAACACAAAAAATTCCCAGTAGGCTAGATGCCTACTGGGATATTTTTTTGAATCTCATCAGGGAATTCATACCGAATCCATCTTCGTCTTTGATAAAGAACTGTTTAGCACAGCATATCAGATATCTGCCGTCGTATTCTTTATACTCTTCAGTATTGTTTATTATATATTCTTTATTGATTGTAAATATGCTGGCATCCAAATCTGATTTAACAATGTCTATTACAAGTGAGCCATTTACGACGTCATTCTTGACATTGTCTATGATGCCAGAGTTAGAAGTTGTGGATTGCATAATAGATAGCTTTTCTTTAATATTAGCAGACGTTTCTGATACGTCTTCTGAAAAAGCTGTTCCTGAACTATCGATACAAGCCACTTGAGTAACAAGGTGTTTCGCTGTAATGTTACGCTGGAACTTTGCCATAGCAATTGACACTGGAACGTGATAGAAACGATTTTCACTGTTATATAGGTTTCCATCTACAGCATAATTAAGATTGGTCTTTTCGCCAATATCTATGATTACAGAGTGATAATTCTGGTCTTTGTGCTCAACCTTTTTACCAGACTTAGATATGATGTAGTTAGTATCAAAGTCCATAAAGAATCTGTATCCTGTTGGATACAGTGAACAGATATTATCATTGAGATAGTTGACATAATCTGATAATGAAGATAATGGAGGTATTACAATCTCATCAAACGATTTGTTGTTTGTTATTGGTTCTAACAGTAATGGTCTGAGATATGCCGAAGTTCTCATGACCATATCTGTCATCGATATCTGTTTCTTAATATTCTTGTCGTAAGTAAATCGATTGACACAATTGATTACCTGGCGATTGTTGTTTATTGAGTCTCTCTTTATCAGATAAACTGTAGTAGGTATTCTTGGTGGATTCTCTTCGTCAATATCATCTTTGTAGTCCATATCCTGTGAATGAGATATGTCACCTGGTATCATGTAAACAAAGATATCATTCAGAATAGTCTGTCCTATTCTGTCGTCTTCGTCTTTATTGAATTTGTATATCTGTAGAGATACTATAGAGTCATCCATTTCAAGAATCATTTTGTCTCTAAGTTTGGAATCTAATAAAATAGATGTAGTTATAACTGGCATAATATTGTTTTCATAATCTTTGTCTATAACTATGAATTGGATTACATCCATAGATATTTCCTGAGCTTCTCTTCTGTTATTCATGAATGTCATTACAGCAGAGTAACGATACTGTTCTGTCATAGCACATTCCTCCTTTATTACTAAAATGTTTTGCCCTAGGGCTTTAAGGTCTGTCCCTTAGTATAGGACGTAGCCTTAGCGTAGTCCTATACGATGAAACTCATACTTCTAATTCAGATCCTGTCTACAATAAATAAGACTCTACTTGGTCAACAAGTAGAGTCAAGGTATTTTGGTTATTAGGATATATTTTCGTTTTATACAGAGAATATTTAAGACCAGTTAGCTTAGTGTGACTTTAGCTAAGGCACAGTCACACTTAGACTAATCTTAGTCTTATTTTCGTATAAATTACGAAAATGTTAGGTACTTCGTAGTTAACTACTTTTGCTACAAAGACCCCTTGTTCTTAACAAAAGTATACACAATGTCAAATATTGTTACATTGAAATAAAAAAAAAGAAGGCATAGCCTTCTCAAAAGAGCCCGAAGCTCTTTTATTTGTAGTTTAGATGAACTTGAAGATTGCCTCTTCAAGTTCTCCGAATCTTGCTATATACAATGTACCATCTTCATCCAGCCTGAGAATGCCATTAGCATTTCTGTCAGATGGGCAGATGTAAACATCGTCCTTGTATCTGAAGATTGACCTGATATTATCATCCGGATACTTGGCAGACGCGTTTGTTGGAAAACGTCTGTTATGTCTGGTATGATGTATCTTTATGCCGTGTCCAACTTCGGTAACCAGAACATCTGCATCATCGTAATAATTAATCAGATGCAAGATGCCTAATTCTTTTAGATATCTACGGTCTTTGATTATCTTCTTCAGCTTGTCAGCTGATACAGATGGGCTGCACTTGTAATCTGTTGATACAGTCATTCTTAAGTTTGTGGATATCTCGAAAGCATCATCAAGATGCTTAAAGATAAACACATCCTGCAGCCAGTCTAACGGGATTGATTTTGGACATGTTATCCATTCTCCGTTACATAACGTAATGAAGTTGTCATCTTCATTTTCGTTAATTATGAATCCGTCAACTTCGACATTTCCGTTTTCTGTTGATACGTAGAATGTATGGCCTGAAACAAACATGAATTGTTTATCGTTTAAAAAGTATCTTTTCATATAAATTACCTCCTAATGTGTGTAGAATTTTCTTCTGTAATTTCGTCATCGTCATCCATGTCATAATCAGCGAAAGCTGCTAAAGCATTGATGTATTTTAAAATTTCTTCAGTCATTGTAAATCTCTCCTTGTTACATTTTCTTAATAGCACGTCTGTTAGCTTCGTTATCTTCGATTGTGAATGTACACAGATACTCATCCTTTGTGATGAATATCTGTATCTCGTGTTCGATTTCATCAGTGGAATCATTTAGACTACATGTCGCAAATGACTCCATTAATAAACCATTTTTGTTGTATGTATGAAGATGGTTCTTCTTACGATATCTACTGTCAATAGACATCGAATAATCCTTCACACAGGTTGTTCTAGAAACTTCATCAAAAAGACCTACGATTGCCTGTATTTCCGGATGAATATCAAATAAACTGATGTGTTTTCCCATGATATTCTGTAACTGTTGTACCGTCAGGAATTTCAATTGCTGCACGACGGCTTTTAACGATAGTGTAGCTACCAACGATGGCAGCTACGATTACGAGTGTTATTATTGATGATGTACACATAATTACTACCTCACTTCCACTTTCTTATCATTTTTCCTGTTGTTACCATTAAATCATCAAGAACATCCTTGGATGGTTTACGATATCTACGCATGCATGTAATTGTACAAGCTCCTGTTCTAAGGTTGTGCATAAGCGGTCTGGAAATATACCAGGTATCGATGGTACCTGCTTCGAAGTCGCGGCGGCTTGTGAAAGCCATAATGCCGAGACCTCCATTGACATCCTGAACAATAATAACTCTTTCCCCGTTAAACTGGGAATGCTCGTTGTACTTGCAAGCGTATACGTTTGTGATATCTTCGATTTTCATTTTTAGTACCTCCTTAGTACTCTTTGGCTTGCATCATAGCCGATTTCATTTATTAATAGAGTGATGCTTTTATATTCTCTATCACTATAATAATATACAATCGTAAGATTCGACTTTCCCAACTTGTAATTTTGGAAAGAATACATAACCTTAAGATAATATATGTTGTAGCACACAATGGGTGTGTAATATTAAAGGAGGAATACATCTATGACAGACATGACACAGTATGGTGATGTCTTCACCGTACGCTCAGACGCCAATATGGTAGAAGCTTTAAAGCATTTATCTTCAGATTATATTCTTGATTGCATGGATTCAGAAATTGAGATTTTCAAGTCTCATCCATTCAATGCATCAAGACAGCCGGCAAATATCGTTCACACATTCGAATCAGATTTCATCGCTTCGATGAACGAATACCCAACAGACGCAGCAAAGATTACCAATGCAAGAATCGAAACTTATTACTACATTCTTGACCATCTTTCTGCAGCATTCGGAATCCAGATTAACAAATCCGAGAACCCAGATCAGAACTACGTTCTTGCTTACAATCTGTATGACATCCTGGTATCTCATATTAACCAGAACATGCTGTACTTCTTTGCAAACTATATCAAGAACAACATTGATGACCTCTATGACGGCTGCGAGCTTTCACAGTTCAGCAAGTCTGTAGACTCATCATTCATCGGTCTCTTTAATGATAAGAAGACTCCGATTGTAATTGCTTATATGTATAAGGTAATCAAATACATGGCTGCATTCGACGTCACATTTGCCGACTTCGTCAATGCATTACCAATAGATTCTCAGATCAAACAGATTATCATTGATAATACTATCGACACAGGTGTCTTCTATAAGGGAGTAATCTGTGGAAGATTCGAAAACTGCTACTATGCTGCTTCACTGGTATCAGAACTGAAAAGCATTATAGGAGCTGAAACACAGAAAAGAAAGTTCGCCATTGACGACTATCTTAATAAATAATTGGAGGAACAGAATATGAACGAAACAGTATTACAGCCTGAACTCAATGTAGAGGATATTAATCCGGAAACAGTTGATACATCTACAGATGCAGAAGACTTTATCGCAACACCGGAACCTACAGAAGAATCAGGTCCATCTATCAACAATCTTCTTGATGAATTCAAGACTAAGTACGGAATTGAACTCTCAGTTACTGCTATCAAAGAACTGATGGAACTCAAAGAACGTATCGATACCGGCGACAAACTGACAAACACATTTGCTCAGTTACCTACACCACTCCAGAAGATTATCAGAACAGAATTTGCACCGGCATTCGGAAACGATCCTGCTGCACATGAACTCGACTTCATGGCATCAGCATTCATTAATGAATTATTCCAGAGTGCTGAACTCGACGGATATCTCAATGAATTCAATGACGTCATGAACGACATGAAGTCAAGAACAACTGAAGTCAATATCGAAAACGATGCAAGACTTGACAGCGTTCTCGACAGAGTAAACAAGCTGTATGAAACACGTGATGCTCTTCGTGAGAAAAACGATGAGGAATCCGCGGTAAAGGTTGAGAAGACATATGAAGCATTCACAAATGCTATCACTATGGCTCCAATTCTCAAAGAAATCGAAGAACGCCCATCAAAGCTTAACAGAGCATTCAAGTCTATCGGAGACTTCGACATGTATGCTATGAAATTCGACAGCAAGTTCTGCTGCACTGAAAGCAACGTTAAAGTAAGAACACTTGAGGGCGTATACTGGGGACTTGTCAGCAACGCTCATGTAAGTGAAGAAGTTGCTAAGACTATCTGTATACTCGTTGCAGAAAACACTATCTACTCAAGAGACGTTAACAACGTTTACGACAAGTGGTATGTTTACTACATGACTGAAGTACTCTTCCTTTTACACAAGTCAACACTTCTTGGTGATGTAACAGCTCAGATGAACGAATCTGTTAAGCTCATCAGCAATCTGGTTACAACACTGAAGATCGAAAAGGAATGCAGAAAGGGTAAAGGCAACAAGAAAAGGAGGTAATTACAATGACTACTTTTCTCGGCACATCGTGCTATGCTTGGATTATTCCTGCTGTTCAGATCAGCAACTATGACCCAACGTCACCTACTGGTACAACTACTAAGACAATCAATCTTCAGCCTGAAAAGAAGTACAACGTTGTGTACTATGACCAGGAAACTGGAGAAGTTAGCCAGATGACAGGTGTATTCAAACAGGCTATCATCAGAGCGGATGTACTCAGCTCAAATATGGTAGACCTTACAACTTCCGGTTGTCCAAATCTTATCGAATCTCTTATATTCGATTACTCAAGATGTAACAACGGAAGAATCAAGCTTCTCGACGTTACTAACATCAGAGATATCACTGAATACGTTATCAACGTCAACCCTTAATAAGAATAGAGGAACCCTAATTGGGTTCCTCCATTTATTTGACGAAAGGAGACATGCTTATGAACCGTACATTACATCCATTACACTGGCACCCATTTCCAGACTATACCCCAATTACCGACGGATGGTATCTATGCACAATCAAAACGGCGCCAAACCATAAAATTCTTCGCACGTTGTATTGGAATCATATAACTAAGACATGGACTAATCCAGATAGGATACGTTTGTTTTCCACATACAATATTCTGGACAATGACGGTGAAGAAGTATGTTGGGTTAACGATTCACTATGTGAATGTACCGATGAAGTGACCGCTTACATGCGTCTCCCAAAACCGTATAAGTAATCGTATTCTCAATTATATATTATTAGGATAGAAAGGAGGAATCAAATATGATTCGCGTAGGTAAACTTGAAGGAAGTCACTTAGGCATCCTAGTAACAGACCATCCGGTATACAATTATCCGGACCCAGACCCAATCATTAAAGATATACTTGCTAGAGATTTTGTATCTCCTTGTGCAGGTATAACACAAATCAGTACACGTAATGTGTATCTAACAGAAAATTTCGATGAAGAGTTCATGACACTTCCAGATGTGTGGTGTACTGTCACCGAAAAGGAATTCAATTGGGTATCATTCGATATCCGAAACATCGAAACCGTTGATGTCAGCAAAATCGATATTATGATTTATGACATGCACGATGATGAACCTAAAATAACGTGGAGACAAAACCCACTGCCAGCAGAGGGTCTTGACTACGTAATCAAACCTGAGAAGAGACTGTGTTTTGATGCGTCATTACACAATATCTTCAACCATTCAATCTTTATGCATGACAATGCATACGTTACATTTTTCGAATACAGCTTTAATGAATAGGAGGAGTTCATTATGGGAGAGCACATTGTAGACAGCGTAATTGTAGCAAGTGGCACATTCGAAGGATTCAAAATAGTACAGGCTCCGGCGGAGTTTCATCTTAATGCTGACGTAATCACAGAAAAGATTCTGTCAGGAGAATACAAGATTACAAACATCCGTCCATTCGAAAAGAAGTTCGGACGAAAGCTTTGCGTTGATGCAGGCTTCGGAAGATTCTACACACTCATGAATATCGGCATGGTTGCGATTGTTGATATCGTATCAGCCAAATAAACACAAAACAATATAGGAGGAACTTATATGAAATTATCAAACAAAACATTTTCATCTAACGGATTTACCGTTACAGAATATCAGGCAGACAATCTTGTTTCAACAATCACCGAATGCGATGATAAAACAGTTTGCAATGTCAACTGCAATGCATTCGGTAAAAATATAACAAGTGTTAGAGTACGGGACAAGAAAAAACACACTGCTTCTGCAGTACGTTGTGTTAACGAAGTTTCGTCGAATACATCTAACACAATATTCTTGAATTATCCGACCGAGTATAATAATGAAGCTACGGTTCAGATAAATAGCGAACCGGCGGAATCTATTGATTTCAAGGTATCACCAGGTTCAATACAGGCAAACATTGATAAGAAACTCAGGACATATGCTGCATGCTTATATCCGAATCTTCCGTCGGCTACTAATATCAGTATCGAGGGTTACAGAAATGAACTCAATGACATTATTATGAACACACAGATTCAGTTATCCAACGGAGACTTATCTACACACATAAGCACAGTGAATATAGATACGGTTGATCTGATAAATTTCATCGGTGCAAACTTCGTGTCTAACAAACCGGACAAAGAACCATGTCCAGCAAGAGAAACTAAAATCTCTTACAGTATCGATAATGACGACTCTATGTTCAAGATATACCAGAACTGGAAGACAAGAATGACTGTTCGTATCAGTTATAATGAAACTGAACACGCATTCGTTACACTCATCCAGGACCTGGAAACAAAGAAGCGAGCACTTATCAAGACATTCAAGATTGATGACATTTACAGCATGTCTGTAAGTTTATCTAACGACGATATTGTTGAAGACGAATTCACAATATTCTACAACGACAATTCGCTGTCAATCTCAAACAAGTATGTGGAAGACCAGGGAATCATTTCGGTAATAGCACGTTCAACCAAGATGATTCAGATTAACACTATTGATGCAAACACTGTAGACGTTCAGTACGTCAGTGACTTAAACTTCAATACGTTAAGGTCATTAATTGCTTTCGGGCCAGAATATGTCGATTTCGGAAAGATCGGAAACGTTGAAGACATGGATATGAGAATCATGTCTGCAATGGATATCAGATATCACATGGAGAACTATAGAAGACTTTATACCGGAAAGGACAAGAGCCGTTCAGTATACTTCGAGTTAGCTCCACAGCTCTGTTATCTTACTAACACGATGCATCACTATCATGACGAGTCCAAGTTTAAAACCAGGTTTGGTAAAGACCTTGCTGACATCACCATGACAAGATATGTCAATTTAATGTCTAAGATTGCGCTCGGAATGATTCTTGGTGAACGTTCTATCGAGAATCACTTTGAGAATCTTGACACACTGACCAATACACTTCCGTTACCGGACATCACAAAAAATAATAAGGAGTGGTAATATGAATACATGCCTCATTATAGTAGGAGTAATCCTGCTTGCATTACTTATCGGTAAACTGACAAAGAAGGTAATACGCTTTGTACTGTACGCTCTGGCATCAGTACTGATTGCAGAATACGCATCCGGATTTATAATTGAGAAATGGCCGCTCCTTACTAAGCTGATAAAGTTTGACTTTACATCAGTGCTTATAGTGGCTGTCTTTATACTCATTATGATGCTGAGATGTGTTGTTAAGCAGGTATTCAAAATCAAGTAAGTAAAGCTCGGGGAAGGCTAGCTGCCTTCCCCACCTTTATTTTTTTTTGAAAACTTTATATTAAAGGAGGGTGATACGAATGAGCATGCCGAAATTTATCAAGAAAGAAGGCGATGTTGTCACATATACTGGTGAAGGAGAATTCATATTCTTCGTACCAGAAAAATGGTTTGACATTAATATCGCACAAACAATCGGTGATAATATATCACTGTACGGTCTTTTAGACTATACCATTGCAGATGCCAATGGTAAATACGGAAAGTTAAAGAGATTCTACTTTCCATCTGCTTTCCTTACAGTTCCATACGCTCAGGAAAAGGTTAAAGGAGTTCAGCTCACCAAGAATTCACCTGTATTAGACTATAGACTTCTTAAGTACAAGAAGGGTTCAGAACTCATAGCATCTACAAAGGTGCCTATGGAAGCTGACCATATCGAAGAAGTGTATCGTATGTTTCTTGGCGGCAATATGACAATTACTCAGACATTTCCATATGATAAACTCCAGGATGTATTCATGGATTCAATGGAACTTAATGACGCATCATACGCAAATACAATGCAGTTGATTGGCGTAACGATAGCCGGTATTACCAGAACACCAGAAGACAGAACTATGCCGTTTAGATCATCGGGAGATATCTCAAATAAGTTTAACTACAGAGTAGTACCAATTCAGAAATTACCTAGATATACATCACCTCAGACAGCTATTACAGCCGAAAACTGGGATGAAGCATGCATGGCAATGGTAACACTTTCTGAGAAAAATGACACGTCAGAGATATCTCCATTGGAGAAGCTCTTCATGGATTAAATTATCTTGATAGCCCCAATAAAGCAACATCAAGATAACCAGTAATGTTGGTTTCTGGTTATATTTTTAAAAAATATATTTTTTAAGACTATAATTAAAGGAGGAAGATACTATGTATCCAGGTACTAAATTTATACTGCGTGATGATTCTGTAATCAAGCCGATTATTGCAAACACAACTGCAGTAAATAAGCCAATGTACATGTCAATGTTTACATCTGACAGAGGTCCTGAAAAGTTCACAATTCTCGAAGGAGATGCATGGGCTAAGGCATATCTGTCAAATAACACACCAAACTTCAACAAGCACGGCCAGCCACTTCTCCAGGCTGCCCTCAGTGTTAACGCTGGTGCAAAAATGTTCTCAAAAAGAATTGTTGCTGACGACGCTAAGCTCGCCAACAAGACACTCATGCTCGCTATGTCAACAATTCAGTACGCTAAGATTGGTTATCAGTTAGCAGCTGAAGGAGACACAGGTGCTCTCACAGTTCGTTCAACAACACACATTGTTGCTGCAAACGAAGTTGACCTCGCTAAGATTGATACAAATCTTACAGTTCTTCCAGCTTCACCACTCGGCAAGAGAGTTAAGACATCTCAGTTCTACGTTAAATGTGACAACTCAACACCAGGAAGAATACTCATTATCGCTGAAGAAAAGACAGCTCCTTCAGGCCCAACCTTTATCCTTTCAAACGATTCAGGTCTCGGCGAAGCTGTTGAAGCAACTCTCGTTCCAGGTGAACAGATCACTCCAGAAACAGGTGACCCATTCTACGTAGCATATCCTGGTGATATTGTTTACGTATACCCATGTCTCGACGTTAAGACATCTTCAGCTGAAGGCTATACTCTCGTAACAGAAGAAACACTTCTTTACTACCAGGGTAAGGCATACTTCACAGCAGCTGGTAAGATTGCTACAGATCCTACAGAAGGTATCAAGGCAGGCAATTACGTTAAGGAAGTTGAAACATACATCGGTCAGACAAAGGCTCTCGAAGCTGGATTCATTTCACAGGACAGCCTTTCTGTTGAAAACTACAAGAATGAAGAAGACGGCGCTAACGTATTCCTCGACACAATCAAGTCTTGGAACGTTGTTTCAGCTATCAAGACAAGAGACGGTCTTTCGGATACAGAAGTTGCTACAATTTCTTCAGACGTTGCTATCGACGACTCTGCATCAACAATTCCTTTCGCTGTTGGCGATTTCGTTACAAAGAAGGGTGTTCACTACGTTCTTGACGAAAGCCACGAAGGCGGTCAGACAATCGTTGAAGCTATCCACGTAATTGACCCAACAACAGAAATCGATATCAAGGATGTAACAGGTATCAAGGTTAAGGAATACGACAAGGTTGTACGTATTTCTGTAACAGAAAGAGGCCTCGTTCTCCGTCCAATCGTTGTTTCATTCACAAATACTGATGTATTCTATCAGGGTGTTAACGACGATAAGGAATATCTCTACGGCTATGCTCAGAAGGATATCAAGGGTCAGGTAATTGATCCTGCTAAGTTCGACGAAGAACTTATCATCTACAATCCGGACTATTCTGACAGCAGAAAGTACAGACTCTACAACGACCCAAGTGCTCAGGTAAGCGATGGTATTCTCTTCCCTCTCTTCACAATCTTCGATTCAGGTCGTGGTATTTCAGACAAGTACTTCTCAATCGAACCAAACTACTCACTTGCTAAGTCAAACGGCAAGATGATCTACACACTCAACGTTATCGACGGTGCTACATCAGCAACTATCGAAAACTGGACAATCTCAATCGATGCTAACGGCGTTAACACAAGCCTTAAGAAGACAGACGTTCAGACTGTTGTTTCAGGTAACTCTAACCTTATCGATGCATCTTCATACTACGATGCTTGGGATGCTCTCATCGACAAGCTCGCTGAATATGGTGTTCCTTCAACAGTATTCTCAGAATACGACATCATGAACAAGAAGCAGCTTTCTGGTAAGGCTATGAACAAGGTTGCTTACACATCACCAGTTACAGGACAGGAGTACATCATTGCTTCTCCAAGAACTTCAAGCAACCCAACAGGCTACGCTGCTCTTGCATACGACTACGATTACCATACACCAGCATTACTTGAGAACGGTTCATACGGTGCAATCACATCAATGAACGAAAACCCTGGTAAGTTCTACACAGCAATGCACGAAGCTCTTACAGGTGTATTCTCAAAGGATATCTACAACTTTGATCTCTATACATTCGACTGCATCTTCGATGCTAACTACGACAACGCTCAGGTTAAGCTCGACATCCAGAACCTTGCTTGCTACAGAAATGACTGTGTTGCATTCATGGACATGGGTACAACAGTTTCAGGACTCCAGCAGATTAAGGATATGATGGCATGGGATGGTACAGTAGCTGGTAAGGCTGAACTCGAAACAGATCCAAGATACTTCTACCTGAAGCACTGTGCTGTTTGGGTAACAGACCTCTTCTACGACATGAAGAACCCATTCGACGGCAGACAGATCACTGTTACAGCTACAATGGGTGCAGCTCTCAGAATGGTTAACCACTTCATCAACGGCTTCAACAGACCGTTCGCTGGTAAGATGTATCAGATCGAATTCCCTGAAGCTATCGAAGGAACAGTTAACTACATTCCTAAGATCTATCCAAATACAACATTCACACCTGAAGAACTTGATAACACATATCCTTCAGATGCAGCTTGCATCACAAACGAGAAGCAGGAAATGAACGATATCAAGGTTAACTACGCTTCATACCTCAACGGTGTCCTCACAATGGAAACACTCTTCACAACTTACGACAAGGATTCTGAACTCTCATACGTTAACAACGTTATGACAGTACAGACAATCATGAAGAAGATTCGTGAAAAGCTTCCTTCAATCACAAGATACGGCTTCATGGACAGCGACTCACTCGCTCAGTACAAGGCTGACGTTCAGGACGGCGTTATTGACCAGTACGCTCAGTACTTCGCTACACTCAGATTCAAGTACATCGAAGACGAAGCATATGCTAAGAATAAGATCTTCTACGGCGCTCTTGAAGTACAGTTCAAACCATTCAGCCAGTCTGAAATCATCAAGGTAACTGTACTCAACAACGATGCGGTTTAATAAGAAAGGGGTGCTAAATATATGTCACTTTTCAGTAACTTAAGAACTCCTAGAGAAGTTGTCAACTACAACCTCATGAAGGGTGTAACTGACTGGACTAACCTCAAACAGTTCGACTACTACGAGACAGGTTTCCCATTCCTCATCGTAATTGACTATCCAAAGTGGATCAGACGTGCTATGGCTTATGAAGGCCCTGAAGTACGTTCAATCATCCAGACATACCTCCACGTTCTTGAGAACGAATTCATCGGACTTGACGGTATCGAAAATATCACAACTTCAACAGCTACAATCTCTAACGGTATCAGAGAACTCTCTGTAATCAATAAGGTTGAACAGGCTGCAGGTCAGATTACTATGGAATACCATGAAAGAGCAGGTATGCCTCTCACTAAGTTCCACAGATACTACCTCACAGGTATTCATGACCTTGAAACACAGGCTAAGACATACCATGGTCTTATCGACACACTCGGTTTCGATGAAGTACAGCCAGGTCTTGATAAGGAAGTATTCACATTCCTTTACTTCACAACAGACAACACATTCTCACGTGTTGAAGCTGCTCACCTCTTCTGCTGCTGCCAGCCTACAACAGCTGACCTCAGCATTTCAGAACACAAGAAGGGTGAAATCGACTTCTCAGTAAGACAGCTTACATTCAACGGCCTCTGCCTCCAGAATGACGCTATCGATGCTAAGGCTGCTGCAGCTCTTAGAATCATGAGAAATCCTGAAAACAAGACAAACTCACGTCTTATCGTTAACTCAACAAGATTCGAGTACACAGAACTCGGTAAGCTCCAGACAGATGAAGAGAAGTTCATTCTTACATCTAAGGGTGATAACCGTGGTGAAGAAGGTACTGGATATCATACAGATATCGTTGCAAACATGATGAGCAACAAGGATGGCCACGTAGGTGGTGAACACTCAATCATGAGTAAGGATCCTGTATCTGTAGGAACAGAATCTTCATCAACAACTACAGGCTGATAAGCTATAAACTATACGTTTAACAAAATAACCCCCGGTACCTCTTAGGTACCGGGGATTGTTTGCGTTTCTTACATTTCTTCGTTGTTCTCTGACTTGTGTTCTATCATGTATTCATGCTCTGCATTCTTCATGATATCTTCAATGTCATCAAGGTCTATATATGTACCGAGATACTTAACAGTGATTGCTTTCTGCACATAAGGAAGTATTTCTTCATTGTATCCGACACCCATGATTTCAACTAACTTCTGAGCCATATCAGCTACGTTCATCATAATTTGATTGATGTTAGTGATGTTCAGGAACATCGGAGGTGGAAGTTTAACCTTAAGAGCACATGTTTCACCATACTGGTTGAAGTACATAACCTTAAGTTCTTTAGTGAGAATCTTCTGCACCTTGTTCTGACGCTTATATACAATCATAAGGAACTTGTTGTTTGACATAGTGAGCTGTGTAGCGAATTCAACGCTACGTCTCTGTTCAATGTATTCCATAGGAATACCTGTCGGGATGATTGCAGCCTCTAAGAGAACCTGCATGAGTTCAGACTGTAGTTCTACAGTCTGTCCCTGTAAGATTTCCATACGCATTGGTTCTTCACCAGATGCCGATGTAGGAATAAGATAATCGTTGAATCTACCAGTTACGTTAAGGATATGAGAGATATTCTCAATCTGACGAATACCCATATTACCTTTCTTAATCTGGTCAATGGTGTTAAGTAACACCTGTGAAGTGTTTGTATCAACGTTCTGCTTTACATAGTATACTCTCTTATCCTGGCCTCTGGTGAGATTCCAGATAGCGTTAGTGATAAACATTGCAGAGTATAATGTAGCAGGAACGATAGAGTCTTCAATATCTGAAATACCGCGATGAGTAATCGGGTCCTGTTTGAAGAATATGTGACACATATCCTGTGGTGGAATGAATGTAATTCTAACTTTCTTGTTAGAACAGAGGTCATCGTTGTACTTGAGGATTGTATAGATATCCTGAGCGATATCCTGGTTGTTGTTTACGAAGTTTGTGTCTATGAAACTAGCAATACGCTTAGCCATAAACTTAACAGCTTCTTCATCCGGAGACTCTTTCTTAGCATCAGGATGGTTCTGAGTATATCCTGTCATTGTGTTGATAGGATTAATTGTGCTCCTGAAGTTACGTATTCTTTGGTTTTCGGAGCGGGCAGTGTCTAATAATTCAATATATGTGTATCCAAGGCAAGTGTCACCTATATAACGTGGAATAACGTTTTTACGAGGTAACTTCTTGATTATTGTGCCAGGGATATTGATTTCATAATTTGAAATACTAGTCTTAGATGGATCAACAAGTCCATCCTCGGCACCTGTGATTGTAACCTTGTCACCTTTGTGACGTGTTACTTTGTTGAATGATTTATAGTCTAATGAATCTGATGGAATAAGTACATCGTACTTTCTCTTAGGGGCTCTACCCATAGCAGATATAGCTTCACCATCACAATCGTCAGCTACTTCATTGAAGCTGCTAAGACACATGCTTTCATTGAAAGACATTGCTTCATGAATAGAGTAAGCTTCGTTAACTACATCGGTAATTAATCCGCTCTTATTGATTTCAACTTCAATATTGAAGTCTTCACCGAAATTCTCAGTAATCATTTCAGATTCATCTTTAGACCAATTACAGCTTACACCTTCACCAACAATACCGCAAGCGTTAATTGATGCTTTCTGTAAAGCCATATTGGATGCATCCTTAGCACGAAGTAAACGTGATGTAGCTTTGTCGAATGGAACACGGTATACGTATACCTCGCCATACTTAGCTGCTTCACGATACCATTCATCTGCTTTATCTTCAAACTCATGCATTTCCATGAGTTCAGAAACACGCTGATTGAATACGGATTCTTCCTGCTCTACAGATGATTCAGATGTAACGTTGATAAACGTTCTATCGAAATGGTCAGCTGAAAGAATACAGTCTGCTTTAGCATTAATAGCTTCGTCAAGCTTAGGACAGTAATGAAGCACTGTGTCGATACGCAAGTCATGTTCAACTAAGTCATCATTAGCCATACCAGATAAGAATGAACTGTCGTTAGCCGATAATGCTAACAGATTGTCGAAGTCTGTCTGCATCTTAATGATGTCTTCTTCACTTGTTCCGTTATCCGCAAAACGATGTACTAATGATGATGAACCCATACCGCCGGCATTACTTGAGCCGTCGGTATTAATTCCGTCGAGTAATCTGTCAAGGGTATCTTCCATGCCGGAAGTTACTCTCTCGTAGTCTCTGTCGTCCTTAGGGTCTGTATATGTGACGGTACGTTTGATGCCATCACCGTTTGAATTTAAAAACTTTGCGAGAGCGTTAATCTTAGTATTATGCTGTTTATATTTAGCACGCTGAGATCTTGACTCCCGTTTATTATCTTTGGCCATAGTAGCTACCTCCTAACTGTTTAGTTACTCAAATGTTGAGGTGCAAAGATGTCAAGACATCTTGTGTACATATCTACACTCATAGATGAAGCTGTTGGCTTAATCTTAGATATAGTATAGCAAGTGATGAACTCTCTTGAACCTATATCTCCAGTAGTAAGTTTAATTTTATCCTTAGATGTATACGGAAGCAATCCCTTATATACTGTGATAGGTCGTCCGCTCTTAGTCTTGACAATATCCCCAACACCTGTGCCTTTTGAGAAGACATCTGTAAATATGAATTCATAATAAGGGTCAGTAAGAATGTCTTCGGATTCAACTACCATATTATCTCTGAAGCTTGGTATTTTGGCTCTCAACGAATTCAACCATGCCAGACATGTAACCCAATGTGCATGCAATGTGGTTGGATATAACCACTGATTGTACGTTGTGAATATGATATTGTCGAATGGTGATTCTCCGTCTTTCTTAGAATCTTCCAATTCAGACATAATCTTGTTATAATTCTTAACCGCACCTGCAATATGCATACGATTAGGAATCCATCCCTGACTATTAGCCGGGATGGATACCACATATATAACTGAACCCTCTGAATTTATTACGAATACTTTGCCTGGTTCATCCGTCGTAAAGACGAATGAATCCAGACCAACCTTAGTTACTCTAAGTACATCCATTAAAAGTTTGCTGTGTTCTAATAATCTTCTTATAGTCATTATATATTTCTCCTTACTGTGCAGCCATTGCTATGACATCAGAACGTTCTTCAAAGAACTTAACTGAGTATGTGTCATAAAGCTTATCCATAGGCACATCAAGACTATATGGCTTTATGCACTTTACATCGTTAATCTTATAATCAGCAAATTCGTTAGCCTGCCAATGTCTGCAAGGTTTGATAGGTTTGTTTATTGTGTCTCTTGGCCTGAAGAGTTTGATTGCTCCATTATCTGGATTAAGAGCCATATAACCCTGTGTTCTATGATTCTTAAAGTACTCTTCACAATCTGAAACCATTTCTTCGAAGTCTGGTAAGTCAAACCATCTCCAACCGAACTCAATCCAGTTTGCCGCATGAATATCCTGAGCAAATGCTATATTAGTGTCATAACACTTAACCCCGAACTTATTACCGCATCTAGATGGTTCTAAGAGATTCATCTGACCAATCATACCATTCTTACACATATTCCACTGACGCCAGATAGATGGATAAAGAGATTTATAATCTAAGTCAACCAAGTTCTTAAACAGTCTAACTGGAACGCCATTGATCTTATCCATAGGATAATGTGATATGAGTTCAAGGTCTGCAACGAAACCGCCCGGATATTCTTTCTTTTCGTTTTCTTTGTTAACGTTATTACCCGGAACGAATCCTGAAGCCATGAATTCCTTGATTCTCTTATTAGCAAGAAATACAGTCTGTCTGTGTACCTTAGAATATCTTGTGTTGAATGCTATTGTATTCGCAAATACGAAGTCAATATCATTAACTCTTTCTTCGATACACTTCTGAACTATAGTATCCACAATATTGTATAATATAAAGGTTCTGAAGTCTGCTCTCGGAAGATCCTTGATAGAATCACATATATGAGAATAATCAAGCTTCGGTACACCGCATATTAACTGACCAATGTAGTCGATCTTATAGTTTTCGATTGCGTGCTGTCCCTTTCTCTTAGATGCAAACTGAATAAGCTGACACATCCAGTTACTATAACCGCTGATATTACAATAGTCTCCACGTTCTGCATAGTCGTCCGGTGCTATGTCTGAATACTTGATTACGTATTCAGCAACTCTGTTCTTCTTGAAGTCTGGATGACAACAAATGTCTTCCGGTTTATATCCACACTGGCGAATTCTTTCAATCAGTGTCGGAGTATCGAATCCCATGTTCCACGCAAGGACGAAGTCCGGCTGTAATTTGTTTACCATTGCAAAGAATGCTGCTATACACTGAATCTCTGAATCATAGAACGCAAACTTGATATGAAGTTCTTCCATATCGAGAGCCTTAAGACGTTTCTGATAAACTTTTGGTCTATTGCCACCTACATAGTCCTGAATGAACTTAACGAACTCAGCTTCAAGTTCAGCTTTGTGTTCATTGACTTCCTTTTCAAATGCAACCATTCCCGGAATAGTATAGTCTCTAGGAATGAATACATATACTGTATGATTCATGATACATGAAATAGCATTAACCGGTGCTTCCCCTAATTCCGGGAAGTCACCCTTGATATTGATAGTATCACACTCAATATCGAAGTACATCTTTGTTATTGGACATACTTCATTCTTATAGTTTGTATTGAACTGGAAACGATAATGATCTGAGATATTCATGTCAGACATGAATACATCAGGATGATAGTGGATTTTGTTATTGAGTCTACCATTACCTGTAGCTTTATTCTGTTTGAACCATTCAAGATTACCAGTCTTCTCTGCTATATCATACTTGAGTTTCTGATGTTCGCATATAACTGGATGAACGTTTTCTCTCTCAATGAAGTCACGATTGTAATCAACGTGATATGCTTCATCGTTTAACAGATAATACTCATACATAGGAGTATCAATCTGTTCAACACCCTTTTTACCTGTATCGCAGTCTTTATAGATCAGGTCTAACTTAGACCCGATCCATTTGTTGTTTTCGTCAAAATGACCTGGATGATTGATTGTATTCATGATTGTTATATTAGCACCTTTGTTGTATCCTGTAATAATATTGTCCATAAAACATGCTCCTTTCACTCTTAAACCCTTTACGGTTACTTCAAAGTTTCGGGTTGTGTAGAAAAGAAATTTCCCCATCCGAGCCGAACCGGATGGGGACTTAGGAGGCGATGATTTGCGAACAGAAACAGAATTTAAAGATGGAGGTGTTGTTTTACCTCTCATTATAATGTTAAACATCAAAGTAATAAAAATACACCACTTTTTCATATAAGGAGGAACCAATTATGAGTAAAGAAACAGAAACCGCTTACGGCCTTAACATCGATTACGAGGTATTATCTCGTGGCGTAGCCGTACCAAAAGAGAAGACCGAAGCCGCTCCGGCAGAGGGAGAACAGGCACCAAAGAGACGTGGTAGACCACCTAAGAACCGTGACGAGATTGTCCCGGCACAGCAGCCTGCTCCAGCTCCAGTAGGCAACCTCTTCTCAACAAACACACCTTATATCAACTCATATAAGGAATCACTTGAGCAGTACGATTACATTGCTTCTCAGGCTAATGTGATGGTGAACGACCTCAAGACACAGTTCGACTTACTTAAGAATAATAAGGTAATGAAGAACAAGTTCATGCACCTTAATGAATGTGCAGGTGCTATCAACTCTCTTCTCTCTACAGAGATTAACTGCGTAAGAGAAAAGAATAAGATCTACACCGATTGTCATAATTTCGAAATGAAGAGAGCGCAGGCACAGAAGGCGTCTGAAGCTGCAGTAAGTGATGCTAAGTATACAGCAGACCTTTACCAGGCTTATATCAATATGCCTACACAGCAGCAGATTCCTAATAACCCAATTACAATGACTGCAGCGTTAGCTAATAACAATCCGGCATATCAGTTCCAGCAGACAATGGATGACTCGGACGAATATGCGGCATTCGCAGCAACTCTTACACCAGAACAGAACCGAATGATTATCGGTGATGCCCCAAACATCGAAACCGTTGTATTCTACAACGATGCTACAGATGAAAAGTACTTCGGTGTAATTGATACAAACACTAACCAGTTAGTACCAAACTACCCATTACCAGACCCTATGATGCTGCAGGGTGCTGAAGTAAATAAGCTTACGATGACAGTATCGAATTCAAACTACGGACTCCAGTGGAGACTGGTAGCCGTTGGTCCAAACGGCAACTTCTAATCAGGTTTTCATTTGTATACTATTACAGTGAAAGGACGTGATGATATGATACCAGTAGGTACATTAGGCAATTACCATGACCCAGGTGATTTTGACGTAGAGGTTAGAATCGTTGGTCATATTCAGATTGGCAATCTCGTATTCAATGTAATGTGTGCAACGGAGGCCGAGGAGCTCAACGACAAGACAGAACCTACAATGCCGGAGCTTGGTCGTTACTATGATCTGCTTGTCGAAGGAGACGAAGCGTTTAGCCTCATCTAAAATAATGGCACTCTTCGGAGTGCCTTTATTTTTTTTTCGTCGAAAGGAGGAAATGATATGGCTGACTTTAGAGAATTCCATCCATCGGACTTCAATGTGAAGAACCCTAAGAGATGGATGCTTACTAAGAACCTCATAACCGCATGTCTTGCGAATTCGTACTCTTTAGCTACAGAATTTGTAAGAGACTGGTTTAGAGATAAATTTGCTGAAGACTTCTTTTCGTATGAGCATGTATCTGAAGCCAACGTATTGAAAGAAGCCCAGCTTGAAAAGAAACGTATTCTTTCTCATTTGGATGCAACCAGAGCTGCTCTGGTTATTACACCTATCATAGAGGAAGAATTCAATAGAGACGGTGCTGATATAGCATACGGATCAGAACTCATGTTAAGAAAAGACCCGTTAGACCATGCTTTCTGGTCTGACGTTAATAATAACCGACATATCTCTATGGAGTCACAGTTACTTTCGATGCAGTTCGAAATTAAAGTAACTGTACATACTAGAATGCAGCAGCTGCAGTTATATGACTGGATGAAGTTAGCATTCAATATTGGTATGCCGGAAACCCATTATGTGGACCAAGACTTCCTACTTCCGAGAATGCTTGTTCTCTGTATTGCTGAAGATGCTGGATTCGGTCTGAATGCTGACGGAGATATAGATAGACCGTTAGAATTCCTTGCGTACCTTAACCAGTGGAGTATGACACCAATACTCTACAAGTATCGTTCGGCATCTAGATGTCCAGAATACTATGTAAGAATGCCTGAGAATATTATCCGTATTATGAGAGCATCTCTTACCAAGGATGACGGAACTACGTTCAATCATCTCCACGATATGTACAATATCAATTTCAACTTCAGTGTCAGAATGGGTGCTCCTAGATTCTATGAGTATCATGCTGCTGAACGTATGTACAACTATCCTAAGATAGCTAAGGCAGACCCAATTGCTGAGACATTCTATGTATCACAGCATTCACTGTACAAGATTCCAGAAGTTAACGAAAAGAACTGGAGACTCTATGTACGAGACCTCGACTGCCTTAGAGAAGATGACCTTGAGAATCCAATGGTTGTAGACTTCAGAGATTACTTTGAGGGTGAACTTCGTGATATGATTGAAGCACATATGGCTAAGGGAATTTCGCCGGCGTCATTCATGGACCTCAGGATATACAATTCATTCGGAGAAGTAGAGGGTGTAGTAAACTGGGACGATATGAAGTTTACTTCATTCAAACCTACAAAGAGTTCAATCAATTCATTAGCACTATATATAGACATGGTATACATGAACGAACAGAGAATATTCAAGTATGATATGTGGTATCAGTTTAACCGTCAATCAAACGACAAGCCGAATGAACCACCGTTACCACGAAAATATTAAACTTTTATATAACTGGGAGGTGTGGCATAATGAATATAACGTTACATGACATAAGCCATAGAAAGAACGAGCTGGAACAGATGAGACCGACTAACGCACCAGACGGAATTTACCGTCTGTACGATAAGATAGTCAATAAAGAATATTCCTTTACTGAAGCAGCACAGGTGCTTCGGTACTGGAGAGAACTTCACGAAGATACTACAGAGGCGGCATGTCGAGTACTTGATATACTTGAAGCTGCTATTGCGTACGAAGATAGTGAAGAACACATTGCGTACATCACATCATTCATCAATGAAGAAGTTTCTAACAAGGTTAGAAATGCTCAGGAATTTCAGCTTAATATTTCAATGAAGAAGGGTAAGTTCAAATCTCCTAATAGGAAGATTACGACTGCCACTCGTACGGCTAATAAGGATATCCCTAATACCCAGGAAGCGGCTAAAGCCTGGGAGTCTAAGCATGGTTATCATGCTAAGCCATATGGCGGATTTAAAAAGGTGTCGGATGACTTCGTTGAAGAATGCTACGACAAACTGTTTGAAACGGCTCTTAAAATCGAACAGTGTGACCGTGTTCTTATAAACAACGAGAATCTGAACAAGAGATTCAACTTCGATAAAATCGTTAGAGAGTCTGATGACCTCGAAGATACTATTGAATTACTTTGTGAATTCGTCAACACATACGATGCTCCATTCGAAGCTCGTTACAACACAGCTCTGGAGAATATATTCTATTCTCTGGCTAAGAATAACGTCAACGTTACGAATGAATCTCTCATTCGCACAATCACGGATTACTTCCTTATGACTGAATCTATTGACTTCAGTGGAGAAGTATTCGAAAAGATGGCTTACATACTTGAAGAAGCGAAATTATTTACCGAATCAGATACTCGGAAAATGGTAGCTTTCCTGAAAGATGAAGATACTGGTCACGAAATCTCATCTGTATGTGAAGCATTGGACGTATTTGTTGAGAGCGGTCGAGCTATCGATCCGGATGCCGAGTTCAGAAAGTTCAAGGCTCAGCCTATAAAAGACCCTAATATATTCAAATCTATCCTGTATAGAATCTATGCGGGACACCCAGGAGATGTCATAGACAATCTCACCAATATATTCGGTATACTTAGAGGTCTTATTATCGTGGCATCATTTGCTCAGCCTGTACTCGGCATTATAACCCTTGTAACAGACTATTGTCTCAAGACAAAGTATGGAAGAAAGGGACTTAAAATTGCTATTGAAAAGTATGATAGAGAAATCGTACGTGTCAATAAGAAGATTAAGAAAGCTGATACAGACCAGGTTAAGGAATCCTTAAAGAAGTATCGTGACAAACTTCTTACGGCTCGCGGAACCCTTGACGATGAACTTAGCAAACTCCATACCGAAAAGGAGAACGACGAACGTCACGAAAAAGAAGACACTTCCAAGCTGTATGACGACGGTGAAGATGATTTCGAATTTGACTTCGATTTCGACTTTGAAGAAGCCGTTACACTTATGCTTGGCATATGTGATGTATGTGAGAACTATGTTTGGAAATCGGACCTCACTACTATCGTAAACAGCAAGATCAAAAAGTCTGAACGAGCTGAAGACTTTGAAACAATTGCAGAATTCTGCAGACTATGTCCGGATGTAATCAACACAAAGAAAATTGCTTCAGTTATGGAATCGACCATGGCTATATTATCTAAAGAAAAGAAATATGCTCTTATGCCATCTCTGGCTCATGCTATTGATACCGTAAACGAAGCACATGATTTCGGAATAGTATTCAAAAACGGATATGAGCTTTATGAAAACACTCGTTATAAGAAAGACGTTGTATCAGACATGATAGATTTCTGCTCAGATTCATTCAATGAAGATGCTGCAACTATCAATGCTGCTAAAGAGACAAAGAAATATCAGGAATCATTTAAGAAGAATGCACTGTCTTCACGTAATAAGGTTATAAACGCCATGAATACTCTTAAGAGAGACATGGTAAAACTTACTGATAGTGAACGTATGCTCTCAAAGAGAGTAGATGCTTCCCTTGAGACTATCAGAGATAATATACACAGAACCTTTGAATCGGAAAACCGTGAAGCGGTAATCAAGGGAACCATTCTTCCTAAAGCATCAGCATGTATTAAGATAGCGATTATGACTGGTGCTACATGGGCTATCAATCCTGCTGTTTCTGTAATCGGACTGTTAGGTTATATCGGAATCAATAAGTCGATGAGAAAGAAAGAACGTCAGATAATCATTGACGATATTGATATCGAACTGAATATGTGTAACCGTTATCTTAAGCATTTCGAAGAAAAAGGAGATATGGAAGCTATTCGTAATGTAATGAAGACTCAGCGTGAACTTCAGAGACAGAGAAATCGCTTGGTTTATAATATGTCTATGGTTCACAATACAAAGCCTGATAAACTTCCAAAGCTTGACGCTGCTGATGAAGCTATGGAGTATGTAGACGTTGACACAATTCTTACAGAACGGGCTATGAACGAAAGTAAACGTTCCGATATAAATAATGGGGAGAAACTCCACGGCATGAACGAATCTGATGAGTTTTCATTTGATGACATTGCTAACGATGCTATAGCGTCAGTTAAGAAAGCCGGAGAAGATACAAAGGATGCGGCAAACTACGTTGTAAACAAAACTAAAGACGAGTTCTCTAAGGATACAATTGCGTCTGACAAGAAAATTGCTAACAAGAAACTCACTAAGGATGAGATGATAAAGAATCCTGAACTTGTTAAGCGGTATATTGAAGATGAAGAATCTGACCCAGTACTTACACTTAATCGTATTGTCGATGTATTAGCATGGACTTTAGATTTAAGTACAGGTATACAGACATTTGTTGTTAGCAAACTTAAAAAGGTTCTTAAATCATCAGTAAACGTTCTTGACCCTAGAGTCAAGGTTGCATTCAAGAATACTCGTTCAGATTGTGAAAAAGCTATTAACGAGTTAACAAAGGAAATTGCTAAGGAGACAGATCCTGTAAAACAACGTCAGCTGAAGAACCAGCGTAAGTTGCTTCAGGATTGCTTAACCGAGGTTGATAACAAACTTAAAGACCGTGATATGAAAAACATTAAGGAGGACTAGTCTATGAATAATTTCAATCAGATAGGATACAATCCTGTCACAATAAATGAAGGCTCTGTTATAATGAGAGAGCATTCATTCTCTCATGATGATTTAGTCATGCTTTACGAAAACGACATGCTTATGCTTGAAGCAGCCGTTGCAGATCTTGATAATATCAAGATTACAAAGAACAGCAAACCTGAAGACGTTAAGAAATCAATCGAGGACGCTTCGAAAGCTGCAAAGTCGGCTGTCGAAACGGCTACTTCCAATGCCGATAAAATGAAAGCTATCAACAAACTCATACGTATTGCATCAGTTATAGTGTATATGGTAACTGCAATACCTGGTTTAGCGTTTGGTGGTGCAATTGTTGGATTCATCGTTATATACGCAAACGTCATTGGATCATTTGTTACAAGTGTGGTTCTCGCAAATAAGACAGCCGAAAAGGTAAAACCTGACGGCGAGGATAAAGACGGATATCTTGTCGGTGTTGAAGCATATGCAGCTCTTATGCAGCTTAAACAGAAAGCTGAAGCTGCTGGCGGTGATAACAAAAAGCTTGTTGAAACTTGCAATAAACAGATGAGTGAACTTGAAACCTCTCTTATGGCAGCAAGAAAACGTTTTGACCTTACAGTAAAATCTTTCGGTAAAGACACATCCACATACTATGGTGCTGGTATTACCAAAGAGATTGAAGCGATTGAAGACGAACGCGGCGTAAAACTCAGAAAGTTCAAACTTTAATAAGGAGGTGTATCTGTTATGATATTCAACCTTAACGCAATCGGCTATAAATACAATGCCATCAACGAGGCCGATGATGATCCTGCAGATTACACTCAGGATACCGATGACGTTGATGCAGGTGGAGCAGACTACACTCCTGATGAAGGCGACCTCGATGGTGAAGCTACACCAGATCCGGAACCGGATAATGATGCTAATAACTCTGACCCTTCACCTCAGGAAGTCGATATAAACGTTGACGTAAACCATAACGGAGGTGATACCGGTGCTGATAACAACGGAGCGGATAGCTCATCATCTGAAAATGATGAAGCAGACCCAGCCGAAGGTGGCGACAACACAGCTGACTCAGGCATGGACACTGGCGATGCAGGATCCGACGAAAACGGTGATGAAGCTGATGCCGGCGACGATGGAGGAGAAGAAGGCGATGAAAACTTTGATGATGTAGGCGGCGGTGCTGAAGACCGAGAAACTTTAGTATCGGATCTGAACGCTGTTGAAGATGAACTCTTCGGAGATCTTACTGATGAACAGAAAGCTTTTAAGCATAAAGAACTTAAAGGAAACTTCGTTAAGCTTTATCAGTCTACAGACAAAGCTCTCAAACGTCTCAACCTCGTACCTAAGACAGATTCTAATGTCCAGGTTCTCAAGCTTGCAGCTCGTAAGCTTATAGAACTCAAAGACATGATTCATGTCAATATTACTGAGACATATTATACTCGAACATTTTTCGAGAATGATATTTTATATAAACAGTGCCTTGCGCAGTTCGACGCAGTAGCACGTCTTCTGGAAGAAATCATTCCGGATGATGTCGATGCTGACGAAGAAGACGATGACCTTGATGACAAGATAGCTGATGCTATTGAATCGAGAGATTCAGAAACGGTTGAAAAGACCGGTGAAATGATTTAATTGACAACAGAATAATAGATTTTATATAAAAATGGTGAAATAGCTAGAAACATATTAAGTAAATAGCTGGTTTCTAGCTATTCTACTATTAAAAATAGTATATTTTATAAAATCTATTATTTTTTACTACTAAAGGAGGAATTCTATTATGGCTATCTATAAGGAAGCAAAACGCCCAGAAGTTAGAGCAACTGGCGACAAGATGTACGGAGTTGCTAAGGACTGGGTAAACACACTCAAAGCAATCAAGCAGAACTCACAGATCGACCCTGTATCTAATACTCAGATGGCACTTTGCGAAAGTGCTGTTCAGAACGATCTTCTCGCATACTACAAGAAGTACGCTTACGATCCGAAGGACCCTAAGTTTGACCCAAAACTCGGTGGTAATCCGGAACTCATGAACGAAGCTGAAGAAGAAATGGCTCTCTTCTATGAGAACGACAGAGAATGCATGTGTGAAGCTATGGCTATCAACGGCTTCAACCCAACAATGACATTCACACCTCCGCTTCATAAGGATATTCTCATGAACTGCGTATGGCAGCAGGGTATCATCCCAAGACTCGTAACAAACACACCAAACGTTCAGGTTGAAAGAGAAGTAAGACTCCTCGTTGACCCAACAACAGGCGAGAAATTTGACATGTTCCAGGAGCAGTATAAGATCGCTAAGGCTGTTAAGAACGCTCGTCCAATGAGAAGAGTTGGCTGCCGTTTCCCTGAAAACAAGACAACAAGATTCCTTGATGCACTCTTCGGATGCACAGCTGACGCTCACGGCGTTTCAAGAAACCCACAGGGTATTCAGGAACACCTTGACATAGATGCACATATCTCAGGTATCGTAGCAGACGTAATGGTTGGCCCTGGTGAATCAGTTGAATACGTTGACTGGGATGCTATGGAAACTGCAGTTACAGCTTGCAACCCGGTTGCTATCGAAGCTGCTATTAAGACATTCACAAACACAGGAACAGCTGCATACGTTAAGTGCGAAAACGCTATCATTCCTACAAGACTCATCACATACCCAATCATCGGCGACTCAAACAGAACAGGTTTCAACCACGAAATCACAATCGCTGTTGCTGATGCTACAGGCGGAAGCGTTTCAGAAAACGTTCTTATCTCAGGTGTTTGCCGTGACGATCTCCTTTCAGTTATGACAAACTCAACAGCTGCTAAGGGCTTCATCTACAGCTGTCGTCAGGCTTCATCAACTGGTACACTTCCTTCACCTCACGGCGAATGGGTTCGTAAGACTCACATGGAGAGAATTCCTGAAGCTACACATCTCCAGGCTCAGGTATCTCCTGAAGAAATGAAGGACGTTGCAGTTCTTTACAACGTAAACCAGATTACAAAGCACATGAGCTTCTTCGCTACAATGCTCGAAGAATACAGAGACTCAACAGCTAAGGAATTCCTTGATGACTCATTCAGAAAGATGCCTTGGAGAGCTCAGATGTCACACATCTTTGACTTCACACCAGCATTCCAGTTCGTTGATGATCATCTTGATTGGGCTAAGAAGGCATTCTTACCGGACCTCGATACATGGGTAACACAGATGCTCAACATCTGGAACGACGGCAACGTTATCGTTAACATCGTTGGTAGATCAGACCTTATCAGAAAGCTCACACCAACACAGTACACATGGTCAACACCATCACAGGTTGGTCCTTTCCAGCTTGACTTCGTAAAGACAGTACAGACATCTGATAACAGAACATACCAGTTCATCTCAGCTGACAAGATGAGAGATCAGAACAACCTTATCGTTCTTCTTACACCAAAGAACAGCGAAAGATTCATGTACAGAATCTACGACTACCAGACATACGTATCAAATGAACTCCGTTCAAGCGAAAACGTATATCTCCCTGCTATCACAGCATTCGACCGTTGGGGCATCTTCGAATACCAGCCAGTTCAGGCAAGAATTCAGTGCGTTAACGTTATGGGTAGAGATGCTGCTGCATTCAAGCCAGGTATGGACGCTGTTGCTGCTCAGGGCGGCCTTGAAGCATTCATCGGCAACAACATGGGTCTTAACGACTTTGCTGTTGATAACGCTGATTATTAATCTGCTGATACAGCTGACAATACATTGACATAACAACCTAACATAAAACGGTGTCTGTGCTCTAGGGCACAGACGCCTTTTTTGATATTCCACTTAAGGAGGTAAACTACTCATGAGAAAAGTCAATTATAACTTTAGTGGTTTCTTAGACATTTTCGATGATATGATTAGTGAATATGACATACATTGCAGAATTAAAGAATCACAGTTAAACGACCTGCGTAAAGAATTGAATAGATTCTTTTCCGATTCAAAGTGCCAGGCTGTTGTATTCACAGAAAACGACGGATTATTCTTTGGTATGTGCGTTCATCCGGAACTCACGCCACAGTTTATCAGTGCCGTATTAGAGAATGACGATGAACACAAGCATCGTATCGATTCCTATAGAATAGAAATCGATTCAAGAATATTCTCTGGAATAGATATCACACCAGATGAAATGCTCGCTATGATATTACATGAAGTAGGACACATAGTAAACGACACAACACTCTACGAAGAGATGTGTGACGTTGTAAATATCTATGCGGCTAAGAACCATGTATCTATTCAGCTCCCTGATGGCGAAAAGGAAAGAAGCCTTGCTATGTCTATACTCAAGTATGGATTTAACAATACAATCAGAAAGACACGCTCCATGTTCTGTATATACAAAGATGGGGAAGTACTTGCTGACCATTTTGTATACGAATGTGGTTATCTTGATTCACTCCAGTCGGTATTCAAAAAGGTCACCAAGAATGGCATCAACATGGCAAACAACGTTGCCAATAACAAACTCGTAGCTCTTACTTGGTCTATCAAACTTATGATGGACATCAAGTTCAAGAGAAACACTGCCGTTCATTCTCTTATGGATGCCATGAGAGTTACTCAGAGTAAGTTTGAAAAGATTGATATCAAGACATGTATCGATAAACTCAAACGTTACTCTACAGACGACGGAGCAGTAATCAATGTATACGAATCTGTTGATCTGTTACTTGAACAGGAATACATTGAAGAAAGCAAGGAAGCTGAAATCCGTAAGAGTAACAAGCGTAAAGCTGCTATTCTTAGAGGTGTAGCTCCATATGAAGAAGACTACTACGAACTGGTTATGCAGGCTAGATCTCTTGGAGATAAGAACAACGCATTATTCGTACTGCGTCAGGTTAACCAGAGAATCTCTGTGCTTGAAGATGTATTAGAGAACGTCGAACTCTCTACATCTGAGGCTAAGAAGTTTATGACACTTCTTGACAAGTATAGAGATTTAAGATTTGACTTAGCACACAATGCCAAGTTCAAATATGATTATTCTAACTCAGTAATTCAGATTGCATATCCTGAACTCTAAAACACAAAACACTGGGGTAGGCGTTGAGCCTACCCCAAACTTTTGTCAATCACCATATGTAGGGAACGGTTCCGATCCCAATAAGACATTCATCTTTACTAATGCGTCAGGGAAGTCAAGCGTCAAGTCGAGTCTTCCTTTAGTGAATCGTTCTACGTAGTCAGTTAAACCATATCTATGGAGTAACGCTACGAGTTTTCCATCTGCATTATGGAATTCAATTACCTTACGGTATTTAGCAAAGAGTGGAGCACGTACTGTCTCACATACTATATTAGGCCTGAGTTCAGGAAATGTAATTACTTTAAACTCATATCCTTTAGCGGTGAGGAATCTGCAGAATGAATCTGTGAGGATGTGGTCGCCATCCTCTGATGCTAACTGGTACTTAGGGTCATATCCTTTCGGTGGAAACATAAGCACACCTCCTTTATTATTCAAAAGTTTATAGTAACTGAGATAACTCGTTGCGTAGATTAGCGTCTGGTCTAGACGTTTGCTTTGGCGGTAATGACGTAGAATTGTTGTTCACAACTGCATCATATGAGGGGTTCTGGCGAGTACGATCTTTAAATTCGCATTTTGCGAGCCATTTGAGTGTACTTGTACTGTAAGCGTTAGTAACGTCCATTGCGTACGATACTGGGTCAAACTTACTAGCAAAGTCCACCAACTCACTTAATTCAAATTCACTTAATATTGGGTTAGGGTCAAACCCCAACTGTGTGCAGTATGGAGCGGTGTCTCTAGATAGAGACATCTCTATTCCTACAACGTTCTTAGCCATCGGCGATGGAAATGCTCGTTGCATTGGATATAATAAGAA
>Ga0255343_1000370_pt1 | contig 74012 bp, 59 predicted proteins | sample wastewater_treat_4_FD_192413 | JGI IMG/M metagenome (GOLD analysis project Ga0255343, IMG submission 192413) | Wastewater microbial communities from Lulu Island WWTP, Vancouver, Canada - plant16 | ecosystem: Engineered > WWTP > Wastewater > Unclassified | place: Canada: Vancouver, British... | reverse complement strand
CGCTTTGCGGTTAGAAGGCCGGTCCCGGGGCACGGTGCGCCGCCGGGCGCACACGCCGAAGGGGGATTGGTAGTATGTTTCCGCGCCCAGACTGCCCGTGCGCGGAGCAGATAGTATTTTCATAATGTCTGTCCTCTCTAATGGTTGTTTTAATTGCTGTTCTATTACGGCCCGGAGGCGATTCGGCTTCCCGCCACTCCTTGGGCTGGAAGTCCGCCCCGAGGTAATGCGGGAAGGCTGGCGGGCGGGGGGTCTTCGCGCAAGGGCAATTTTGGGGGATTGGTGGTGGCAGGCGTGGGCAAAGCGCCGCGTGGGGGCACGCGGCCTACAGGGGGCGGGAGGGTGCGGGGGGGACTGTGGGTTGCCGGGAGTGCGGTGCTGCGAGAGGGCATGAGGTCTGCCGCGGCGCGCGGCGAGCCAGCGGCCGCCCACAATCCGGATTGAATCCCGCGGCCTTTCCGGGCATGCTGCCCGCGTGAATCATCTGGCCCAGGCCCGGAAGGTGTTCGACCTCGAGCTGGCGGCGCTGCAAGCCGTCCGCGCGCAGCTTGACGAGACGTTCACCAAAGCCGTCGAGCTCATCCTCGCGACCTTGCGCGCGCACGGCAAGATCATCGTGGTCGGCATCGGCAAATCCGGCCATATCGGCCACAAGATTTCCGCCACTCTCACCAGCACCGGTTCCACCAGCGTCGTTCTCAACAGCGTGGACGCGCTGCATGGCGACCTGGGCATTGTCAACGACGGGGACGTTGTCCTGGCGCTCAGCTACTCGGGCGAGTCCGAGGAGTTGCTGAACCTGCTGCCGGCGCTGAAGCGGTTCCCGGTGAAGATTATCGCCCTGACCGGGGCGCCCAAATCCGCGCTGGCGCGGCATAGCGATCTGGTGCTCAAGACGCGGGTGCCCACCGAAGCCTGCCCGTTCAATCTCGCGCCCACCGCCAGCACCACGGCCATGCTCGTCATGGGCGACGCGCTGGCGATCGCCGTCCTGCAGGCCCGCGGCTTCAAACGGCAGGACTTCGCGCGGTTCCATCCCGGCGGCGCGATTGGCCGCACGATGCTGCTGCGCGTGGGCAGCATCATGCGGAGCGGCCCGCGCAATGCCGTGGCCGGCGAAAACCTTACGGTCAAAGACGCCCTGTTGATCATGACGCGGGCGCGCTCCGGCTGCCTCAGCGTGGTCAACGCCCGCGGCCGGCTGACGGGGGTGTTCACCGACGGCGATTTCCGCCGCCACATGACCGCGGATGCCGGCCTCCTGGCCCGCCCGCTCCGGAGCGTCATGACGCGCCGCCCGATTTGCATTCGCGAGGACGCGCTGGCGGTCGAGGCGCTCAAGGTCTTCCACGAGCGGAACATTGACGATCTGATCGTGGTGAACGCCCGGCGCGAGCCGGTGGGCCTGGTGGATTCGCAGGATTTGCCGAAGCTCAAATTAATGTAGTCCCGCGCGGCGGCCCGCCCGCGGGCGCGCCGCGCCGCAACCCCATGAAATCCCGATTATGCCAAACATCCTTCCGCCCCTCGCGGCGGCCCTGCTGCTGATGGCCGCCTCCGCTGTTGCCCAGGTCGTGACCTCGCCCGCCCCGGCGCCCGCGCAAACCGCCCACCAGTTCCAGTACACCAAAACGATCCACGCCACCGTTGATTACCTGCTGTATCTGCCCCGGGGCTACGACGCCCAGGCGGACCGGCGCTGGCCCCTGATCCTGTTTCTGCACGGCGCGGGCGAGCGCGGCACGAATATCTGGAAAGTCGCCACCCACGGCCCGCTCAAGCACGTGACGGCCGAGTCGGATTTCCCGTTCATCGTCGTTTCGCCGCAATGCCCCGAACAGCAGACGTGGTCGCGCGACCTGCTGTTGGCGTTGCTGGACGAGGTGATGGCCCGGCAGGCGGTGGATCCGCGCCGGGTTTATCTCACCGGCCTGAGCATGGGCGGCTATGGCACCTGGGATTTGGGGCTGGCCTTCCCGGAACGGTTTGCCGCCATCGTGCCCATTTGCGGCGGCGGCCAGATGATCGGCGTGATCCTGGGCAGCCGGGATAAAGGCCCGGCGCTCAAATCCCTGGGCGTGTGGGCCTTCCACGGCGCCCGGGATAACGTGGTGCCCCTTGAGGAATCCCAGCGCATGGTGGACGCCCTGAAAAAGGCCGGGGTGGCCGAGGTGAAGTTCACCATCTATCCCGAAGCCCAGCATAACTCCTGGACGGAGGCTTATCGGGATCCGGCGCTTTATGCGTGGCTGCTCACGCATGAACGGCGGTAGGGGGCGGCGCCCGGCCGCCGGGCGGGAGGCTTACTCCAGCCCGCTGGCGGCGCGCGCCCGCTGCAAAACCTTCCGCGCGACGCTGCGCGCCCGGGCCGCTCCGTCCGCGAGCACCTGCTGGACATAACCCGGGTCGGCGGCCAGTTCCGCCCGTTTGGCGCGGGCGGAGGCAAAGTGGTTCCAATAGTGCTCGAACAGCGCCTTCTTCAGGTCGCCATAGCCCAGCCCGCCCGCGCGCAGCCGGTCTTCGTACTCCCGGGCCGCCGCCGCCGGGGCGACCAGTTTCAGGATTTGAATTGCCAGGTTCTGGTCGGCATCCGGTTTGGGCTCCTGCGGCGTACGGCTGTCCATCTTGATGCCCATCACTTTCTTGCGGAGCGCCTTTTCGTCGCCGAAAATCTCGATGGTGTTGCCATAGCTCTTGCTCATTTTTTCCCCGTCCAGCCCCGGCACCTTCGCCGTCTCGGCGCGAATCTGCGGCTCGGGGATGACAAATGTTTCCCCGTATAACTCGTTGAACTTGATGGCGATGTCGCGCGTGACCTCGACGTGCTGCTTCTGGTCCTGGCCCACGGGGACGATGTTCGAGTCGTAGATCAGGATATCCGCCGCCATCAGCACCGGGTAGGCGAACAGGCCGAAGTTGAAGGAAATGCCCTTGGCGACCTTGTCCTTGTAGGAATGGCAGCGCTCCAGCAGGCCCATCGGCGTGACTGTTCCCAGAATCCACGTCAGCTCGGTCACCTCCGGCACGTCCGATTGCCGGAAGAACACGGTCTTTTTCGGGTCAAGCCCGCAGGCGAGGAAATCCAGCGCCACGTCGAGGGAGTTGCGGCGGCGCTCGGCCGGGTCCGTCAGCGCCGTCATGGAATGGTAATCCGCAATGAAATAGAACGCCTGCCCCCGCTCCTGCAGCTCGAGCGCGGGTTTCATCATCCCAAAGTAATTGCCCAAATGCAGTGTGCCCGAAGGCTGTATGCCCGATAAAATACGCATCCCCGCAGCTTAAACCGGGACTTGCCGGCCGGGAAAGAAGGAAAAAAGCGCGCCCGCGCGCGCGCGGCGTCAACCCGGGTCCACCGGGTAGCCCTCCTCGCGGAAGCGCTGGAGCTTGTAGAGGAGGGCGCGGCGGCTGATGCCCAGGGCTTTGGCGGTCTCGGTGCGGTTGAAATCGTGCTGGCGCAGCGCCTGCATGATGGCCGCCCGCTCGATCTCCGCCAGGCCGCGGGCGTCCTGGCTCCCGGCGGGCGGCGCCGCCTCCGCGCCCGCGCGGACCTTGGCGGGCAGGTGCTCCGGCAGGATGAATTCGCCCAGGGACAACAACGCCGCGCGCTCCATTGCGTTGCGCAGCTCGCGGACGTTGCCGGGCCAGGCGTAGCGCGCCAGGCACTCGGCGACGCCGGGCGCCCACCGCGCCTTGCCCCCGGCGAACTCCGCGATAAAGGCCGCGGCCAGCGGCAGGATGTCCTCGGGCCGCTCGCGCAGGGGGGGGATGTTTAACTCGACCACGTTGAGCCGGTAGAAGAGGTCTTCGCGGAAACGCCCGGCCTTGACTTCCTCTTCCAGGTTGCGGTTGGTGGCGGCGAGGATGCGGGCGTTGGTGCGCAGTTCGGCGTTGGAGCCGACGCGGGTGAAGCGCCCCTCCTGCGTGACGCGCAGCAGCTTGGCCTGCAGCGGCGGGGACATGTCGGCCACTTCATCCAGGAACAGCGTGCCCTCATTGGCCACCTCGAAGCGGCCGATCCGCCGGGCGCCCGCCCCGGTGAACGCCCCTTTCTCATGCCCGAACAATTCGCTCTCCAGCAGGTTCTCCGGGATGGCCGCGCAGTTGACCTTGACCAGCGGGCCGGCCGCGCGGGGGCTCCAGGCATGAATGACATCGGCCAGCACCTCCTTGCCCACGCCGCTCTCGCCCGTAATCAGGATGCGGCTGTCCGAGGCGGCGATCAGCGCCGCGTCATGGAACACCGCCTGCATGAGCGGGCTCCGGGCCACCACCCGCGCCGGCAGGGGCGGGTCCGCGCTGAACTTCCGCGGCGCGGGCCGGGCCAGGCCCGTCGCCTGCTGGACCGTGGCCAGCAACTCGTCCAGGTCAATCGGTTTGGCCAGGTAATTCAGCGCGCCGTCGCGCATGGCGCCGACCGCCTCGCGAATATCGGCATAAGCGGTGACGAGCAGGACGGGCAGGACGGCATGTTCCTGGCGCGCGCGCCGCAGGGTTTCCAGGCCCGAAAGCCCCGGCATGCGGACATCGGAGATCATCATGCTGATGCCCCCCGCCCGCAGGACTTGCAGCGCTTCCTCGCCCGAGCTGACCGGGATCGTCGCAAAGCCCTGGCTGCGCAGAAACGAATCCAGCAGGCTGCGCTGCCCCGGGTCATCATCCACGATCAGAATGCGCGGGCCTTTCACGTTGTTTGCGCGCGGTTTAATGGGACGCGCCCTGGCACGGCGGCGGCGCCCTCCCGGCGGCGGTCGTCAGCCCCGCCCCAGCACCTGCCGCAGGGCGGCCAGGATGAGGTCCACGTTGCGCACCGTGGCGCCGTGGCCCATCAGGCCGATCCGCCAGGCCCGGCCGGCCATTGGGCCCAGCCCGGCGCCAATCTCGATGTTATATTCCTCCAGCAGACGGCGTCGGACGGCGGCATCGTCCGCGCCCGCCGGGATGTGAATGCAATTCAGGGTATAAAGAGAATGTTTGGGCACGTAACTGAGGCCCAGGGCCTCCAGTCCCCGGCGCAGGCGCTGGTGCATCTGTTGGTGGCGCGCGTAGCGGCTTTCCAGCCCTTCCTCCATGACGATCAGCAGCGCCTCGCGCAGCGCGTAGGTCATGTTGATGGGCGCGGTGTGATGATAGAAGCGGCTGGGGCCGCCCCCCACGTAGTATTTCCGCAACTGGGAGACGTCCAGATACCAGGATTGCACCCGGGTTTTGCGCGCGTCCATGCGCGCGAGCGCGCGCTCGCCAAACGTCACCGGCGCCAGTCCCGGCGGGCAGTTCAGGCATTTCTGCGACCCGCTGTAGCAAGCGTCTATGCCCCACTCGTCCACGCGCAAATCATGACCGCCGAGGCTGGTCACCGCGTCCACCGCCAGCAATGCGCCGCGGGCGTGAACCAGGTCGGCAATGCCGTCCAGCGGTTGATGGGCGCCGGTGCTGGTTTCGGCATGAACGAGGCCAAGCAACCGGGCGCGCGGGTGCCGCTCGAAGGCCGCGCCAATCTGCTCCAGGGTAAACACGTCGCCCCAGCCGGCTTCCAGGGCATGGACGGTTGCGCCGCAGCCCTCCATGATCTCTTTCATCCGGGTGCCAAAAACGCCGTTGACGCCGACGATGACCTCGTCGCCCGGCTCAATCAAGTTCACGGCGAGGCACTCCATGCCGGCCATGCCCGTGCCGGTAACCGGGAAGGTAAGCTGATTTTGGGTGCGAAAAACCTGCCGCAGCAGCTCGCAGGTCTCGTCCATGATGGCGATATACTGCGGGTCCAGGTGGCCCAGGGTCGGCGCCCCCAGCGCGCGCAAAACACGAAGGGGCACGGGACTGGGGCCCGGCCCCAGGAGAAGACGTTCGGCGGGGTAGAGTGGAGCCTGTGACGTTCGGGTCTGTTGCATACCCTTGGTTAGTGGCAGCACCGCGCCAAAGCAAGCCGATTTATCTGCCTGAGGGGGAAAGGCCCGGGACATCGTGACCGCGGGCTTTTCCCGGCACGCAATAAGCGACCGTTGCCGCTGCCGCCGCGATGCGGATGCCAGCCGTAGCGAGTCGGATTCCCTCCCATCCAATCCCGTGTCATCCCAGCAAGTGACCCCTTGAACCCCCCGGAAAAAGTGGTTCCCGCGACAGAGCGTGAAGCTCCATGAAACAAGGTTGCCGGCAAACGGAAAGCCGGCACCGCCGGTGTGGGGCGGGCATCGGCTGGATGCTGCCGGGCGCGCGGGGAGGGGTTCCCGCTTCAGCCGGATTTTCGTGCGGTAAGGCCGCGGAACCAGCCCAGGCGGCGGCCGGTCAGCGCGAGGAGCGTGTCGGCTGCCAGCCCGCCCAGCCAGTAAGGAAAGCGGCGGCGCACCACCCGGTCGTTGTTGGTGATAAAACGCTCCATGCGAATATCCGTCAGGCCCAGCGGCGCGAGCATCCGGCGCAGTTCCCGGTCTGTGAAGCCCTGGGTGCCCGGGCTTTCGACATGGTTCGCCAGCACCCAGCGCAGGCTTTTCCAGGGGCGCCCTTTGAGCAACGCATGCTTCACCCACATCTTCCACGCGTAGAGGCCGCGGCGGTTATAGAGCATGACCTTGATTTCCCCGCCCGGGCGCACCACGCGCACCAATTCGGCCAGCGCTTTCCGCGTATCCGGCGTGTGGTGCAGCACGCCCCATGAATAGCCCAGGTCAAACGTGTTCGAGGGGAAGGGCAGGTTTTCGGCATCGGCCACCTGCAGGCTCTCCGGCGGCGGCAGGCCATACACCGCGATGCGATGGCGGACGTTGGCCAGCGCCTCTTCGGTCAGGTCTATCCCCGACACCCGCGCCCCGGCCCGCAGCCACTGGATGAAATCCGTGCCCGCGCCAAACCCCACCTCCAGCACCCGCTGGCCGTGATAGCGGGTGAACTGGGCAAAGGAATGAATAAACGGCTGATCCCCGTAGCGCCACTGCTCGATCTGCTCAAAATACGCGCGGCTGAACTTTTCGGCCTGCGCCTGGTCGGTGTCACAGCTTTCCCGGTTCCAGAAGCTTCGGACCTGCTCTTTCAAGAGGTCGGCGGCGGGCTGGGAGGATGCCGCCGCCGCCGCCGGGCGCGCGGCGCCGGCCGGAGCGTCAGCCATATTCCGGGTTGAGTCCATATCAGCGGTCTGCGCGGGGCATCCTAACCATCGCCTTTCCGCCGGGCAACCAGTTTTGCCCCGCTCTTCCAGGAGCCGCCGCCGCCACGAGCGCGGAGCAGCGTCCCGGCGCCGGCTCCAGCCGCGGCCGTTGCGACCCGGAGTTGAGATTGCGGGCAGGCGGATAATGCTGGTACACTGCCGCCGCATCGCAACATGACACACTCCGTTATGGCTGAAGCGCCGAAGATTTCGGTCGTCACCCCATGCCTGAACAGCGTGGGCACGATCGGCGCGACGATCCAAAGTGTCCTGGACCAGGATTACACGAACTGGGAGCATATTGTCGTGGACGGCGGTTCGACTGACGGAACGGTGGCGGTGCTGCAGCGGTATCCGCGCCTGAACTGGGTATCCGAAAAGGATGAGGGGCATTATCACGCCATGAACAAGGGCCTGGACCGGGCGACGGGCGACGCGGTGGTGATTCTCAACGCGGATGACTGCTTTCGGGCCGGCGCCCTGCGAAAAGTCGCCACCGCCTTCCAGCAGCATCCGGATTGGGATGCCCTTTTCGGGGACGTGGTGTTTGTGGACGGCCAGGGCCGCGAGATCTACCGGCGCGAAGAGGCCGTTTATGACTTCAAGGTTCTGCTCTACGGGGTGGACTACATCTGCCACCAGACGCTCTTTGTGCGGCGCGCGACTTATGCCCAGCTGGGAGGGTATCGGCATAAAGATTTCCGGAACGCCACCGATTACGAGTTCAAGCTCCGCCTTGGCCATGCCGGCTGCCGGGTGGGGCACGTGCCGGCCTTGCTGGTGGACTATCGTTATCACACCCAGGGCCAGTCCGCCGATCGGCGCATTATTCGCAATATGATCCAGGAAGCCGCCGTGATCCGCCGGGAATACGGCCACCCCGGCGGCCGGCGCAGCGCCCCCCTGCGAATCCTCTTCAAAGCCAAACGCCAACTGCAAAAACTCTGGCTCCGCCGCAAGTGCGACCTCATCCCCGGCACCTGGCGGCTCAAGCCCCACTTGCAGGCCGAAACCCAGTTCTCCTCCAACGCCGGCCTGGACAAACTCTAGCCCGGGCCGCCCCGGGCGGCGGGACCAGCGCATGGGCCCCGGACCTGCGGGCGGAGTCGCCCGGGCGTCGGCGGGCTGTGGCGGGCCGTGCGCGCGCCGCCACCCCTCAAGGTGCGTCAGCGGGTTTCGCGGGCAAGGGCCGGCGCCTCCGCGGCGGCGCTGTTCCCGGCGGTAGCCGGGGCGCTGGACGGACGCAAATCCAGCTCGCGGCCTTTCCAGTTGCCGATGCCGATGTGGTTCAGCCGGCCCAGGGCATAGCGGTAGGACCAGCCGTAAAACGGATTATGCGTGGGCCAGAAGGAGATGAAATCCACCCCGGCGGCCCGGGCCAGCTCGATGGCCCGCTCGATGGTGCGGGGGTGGTCATTCCAGTTAAACAGCAGGTATTTCCATTCCAGCAGCGGCTGGGAAAGGCCGCGCGCGTTGCGGTATTCCACCAGCGCCTTCATGTTGGCGTAAGCCTTCTGGAAACTGCCGCGCCGCTCATACTTCACCAGCATCTCGTCGTTCACACCGGCGATCGAGAAATAGATGCGGCTGGCGTGCAGCGCTGCCGCCCGCCGGGCGTCGGTATTCAGCACGATCCCATTGGTCGAAATCCAAATGTTGCAATCCGGGTTCTTGCGCCGCAGCACCTCCAGCTCCGGCCCGATGTTCGGCGAGAGAAACGGCTCGCCCAGATTCAGGTAGCACAGGGTTTGAATGCCCAGCTCGTGGACCAGGTCCGCCATGCGCGACAGCCGGTTCAAATCCATCTGCGGCGTCGTGCGAATGCGCGCCGCCGATTGCCGGTCGCAGCCGATGCAGTCCAGGTTGCAGCGCACCGTGTTTTCCAGCATCAACCCCCGATACGGCAGCCGCGGCGCGGGGATTGGCGCGGATTTGGGCCGCCGCTCCAGGTCCCCGCAGCGCGTGCAGGTCTTGATCGGCAGCTTTCCTTTGGCCAATTGCTCGCGGAACCGCTGGGCCACCGGCCCAAAGAAAACCTCGCGGAACGTGTTCCGGTTCAAATCCCCGATATGGCCCGAGCCGTCATAGTCCTGGCAACTGCACGACACCGTCAGGTCGCAGTTGATGCAAATGTTATATTCCGACTCCCCGGCCAGCGCGCGGCAATGAAACCGCTCCCCGCGCAGCCACGCCTTCCATTCCAGGTAAGGCTTCAGCCCCGCGCGAATAATGTCGCTCAGCACCCAGTTAAACCGCCGCCGTTTCATGCCCTCACTCCCGGGGTCGGCCTTGACGCCATCGTCCACCGCCCAATCGCCAGCCACGCCAGCCGCAAAAATTTCATGAAATCACCCTATCACACCCCCACCCCTGGAGCCAGCCGAAACGGCCCGGCAGCCTGGCTGCCGGGGGAGCCGGCCCGGGGGCGCCGACCCGCCGCCCGGCCCGGCCGGGCCGCCTCCCGGGCGCGGCCCCCGGCGCCCGATTGGGCCTTTGCTTTAAGCCGGATTTGTGCTAAACAATTCCGGATGACGAAAACCAAACAAAACGAGAACGCGACCCCGCCCGGGCGGGTGGCCGCGCAGCCAGGCCGGGCCTCCCGATGACGCTGACCGCCAAAATACGCCGCCGTTTGCGTATCTGGGCCTCCTATGTGGCCATGGTTCTGGCCGGGCTGATCTCCTTTCTCTTTTTCCGGTTCCCGTTCAACTTTGCCCAGGTGCGGGGACGCCATAACATCCCCCGGCGCGGCAAAGGGGTGCTCTTCGTCTCGAACCACATCACCATGTACGATTCGTTCCTCATCGGCATGGCCGCCTATTTCCCGCAAAACATTCTCTATCCCTCGCTCCCCTTCATGAACTTCGCCGCCCGGGAAAACTACTTTCGCACCTGGTTTTCCCGGACCTTGTTTGCGTTGTTGCGCACCGTCCCGGTCGAACGCCGCGATCACCCCTGGCTGATGCGCAAATACACCGAGTTCCTGAAACGCCACAACCTCCTCATCTTTTACCAGGGCACCCGCAGCGCCGACCTGACGGTCATTAAAAACGGCCCCGCCTACGCCATCGCCAACACCCCCTCGCCGATCACCGTCATCCCCGTATATCACCACGGCATCGAACGCATCTTCAGCCGCGGCGGCCCCAAAACCCGCGGCCTCTGGCGCTGGCTGCCGCGCAGCCTCTTCCGCCGGCCCACCGTCATCTTCGGCCAGCCGATTGATTTCTCCGAATGCAAGCGCATCACCGAAACCCGCGCGCGCATTGCCGCCATCAATCAGCGCATCGTCGCCAGCATCGCCGCCTTGCAGTCCCTGGCCGCCGCCGCCTCCGCCCCCGCGCGCTGAGCCATCCCCGGGGCCCGGCCCCGATTCGCCCGCGTCGCTAAACCGGCTTCGTTTCCTCCGTTGCCAAAGTCCGCTGATGGCATCGCCGCCCGGCCAGGCCCGCGACCAGCAGGATTGCCGGAAAGATCCAAATCAGGAACGGCGAAGCGACTTCAAGGTAATAACAGCCCGCGCCATGCGCTTCCTTGACCGATTTGGAAACGACCGGGCGCGGGGGCGGCTCCGCAAAGCTGTTCAGCAGCAGTTCGGTGGTCGGCAGATTCTTCCCCTCCTCCCGGCATAGTGATTTAATCAAGTCCGGATTCCGGCAAAGCGTGGGCACGTCGTACGGCAGCACCGTCCGAAGGCTCGGGTCCAGAACCCACCAAACCCCGGGCTCCACCTCGGCCTCGACCAGCGCATGGCGGCTGAACGACACATAGTGCGTGGCCATGCCCCGCTCTTTTAGCAACCCCATCAGGATGACCGACTGTTCATCGCAAAGCGCCACCCCGCGCTCGAGGGCGGAGCGGTAGTTGGAAAAGACATATCGGTAAATGGAACCCCGGTCGGCCCAACTCACCTGGCCCCGCGCCCAGGCGCCCAGGAACTTGATCCGGCGCGAAGCCCACAGCAGGTAATTCTTATAGATGGGAACCCGCCAGTTGCGCTTGAGCAACTCCGGTTTTTCCTTTTCATACAGGTAAGCGGAGCTGTCGTGCACCAAACCCGTGACGCGCACGGCATAATCCCGGTTCGCTTCGCCGGCAAGCGGCTTTGCCTGCCGCCAGAATTCCTCCGCCGTAAAAACGCGGTTGGAGTCGCCTGTGAAAAAATTGCGGGGCTCCCCGTAAATCCCGGGGTCGCGGACCGGAATAAAAAGCCCCACCGTATTCAGCCCAAACAGCCCCAAGGCACCGGCAAGGCTGAGAACGGCCAGCCGCGGAATCCAACGCCGGCACTTCATTCGGCAGAGTGTCATAACCAGCCGCCAATTCTAGCAACGACCGCACCCCGGCGCAACTCAACCGTTGCCGCTTTTCCCCGGGACGCGCCGCACCCCGCCAGCCGGGCCCGGGATTGCCGGCCGCCAAAACGCCCGGCGGCAGCGCTGGCCGCCGCCGGGCACGCAGATTCAGCTTATTGAGTGACGACCCGGTAAAACACCGGCCCGTCCGGCGAATTCGGATGCATCACCTGTTTGAGCGACCCATCGCCGGTAATCGTCGTCAGCGTGGTCCAATTTGGCGACGCCAGGTTGCTGGTGTATTCCACCACATGCTGCATTCCATCCTGCGAGACGAAGGAGAAGGAGAACGTCGTGCCCGTTCGCGCCGGGTCCAGCAGGATCACCGGTTGAATGTCCGGGATGATTTCGAGCGAATCCAGGTCGAGCGCGCGCGGGTCGGTGGCCGGCGCAGCCTGCACCCCAAAATGCAGGTAGGTATGGCTGGTCGCCGTGACCCCCGCCGCCCGGAACTTATGCGGGGCGGCGCTTTGGAAGGAGGCGGAGGTGGTCAGGTCCTGGATCGCAACCGTATAGGAGCCGCTGGCGGGCAGAACCGTCACCGCCACCGCGTACACATGCCCCGGAAGGAGCGCAATCCCGCTGTTGACCAGGTTGCCCAACTTGACCGCGCCCGTGCCGTCAACATTATCGAACAGGTAGAAGGTCTGGCCGGCGAAGACTCCCGAATTGGGCGTCTGCTCATCGCCCGTGGCGCTGATGGACCAACTGGTGCTGCCGTCGGTTCCGCCGGTGGGCCGCGCCGCGTTGCGGGCGTAGAAATGCACGCGGTCGTTGAAGCTATTGAAGTTGGACGCAAAGTCGTTTTCCACCAGCCGGAATTTCCAACGGATGATGTGCGGCTGGTTCAAATCCAGGCCCGGGCGCGCGGTGTATTGGCGAATCGAATTGCGCACCCCAAGGCCGGGGATGTCATACTGGAGATACGCCCCATCCAGCGGAGCGGCCGTTTCCAGGCTCGGGAAGCCGCTGGTCCAGCTCCAGGGGCCGGTCCAGCCCGGGCTCGGATCGTACATCCAGGCTTCATCCGCGGCGATGAATTGGGAAGTCCATTGATCCGCCCCCGCCGTATTGGTGGCCCGGATGTCCAGGGCGTAATTGCCGGCCGCCACCGGCGCGTGGGAGGCGATCAAATTGGTGCCCTCGCCGGAGAAACTCAGGCTGGTCAGCACATTGTTGAGGCGCAGCTCCACCTCCGGCCCGGTCAGCGGCATCTGCGAAAGCACCCGGAACTGCACCCCGTCGGCGGCCGGGGCGATGGCGCGGTCAGCGGGGCTCACATCCGCAATGGTTGGCGGCAGAATGACCGCCGTTTCCGGGCCCACGGTAAGAACCAGGTTATCCATCTGGCCATACTCGAACCACGGCGTCAGCTCGGAGGTCTGAATGCGGAAGCGGTTAAAGGCCGTGCCCACCGGCGAATTGCGGAAAGGAAGCAGGGTGCCGGCCGGCGTGCCATCCACCAGCACATCATAATGGCCCGCCGCCGGGCCGCTGAGGTAATGAATCACCCGGAGGTGATGCCAGCCGGCGAGCCAGTCGCCGAGCGGCTGCCAACTGGTATTGTTGTAGTATGCCAGTTCGTTGGTGATCGTGCCCCAGGCCAGGAAACTGCCCCACATCACGCCGACTTCCGCCTGCAGGGCAATATCAATGGTCCGCACGTCCGCGCGGGTCACCCAGATATCAAAGTCCGCGGTCAGCGTGCCGGAGGACACCGCCGGAAACCAGAGGGAGTCCGGCCGCCGCGCGCCCGTGCCGTCTCGCTGCAGCACCTTCCCGGCCGCGCCGCCCGTCTCCACGATGACCGCCGGCTCGTCCGGGTTCGGCTCCCACACGCCGTGGCCATGCGCCACGTTTTGCAAAGGCCCCGCCGGGAAGATGTTATCGTCGTCGAATCCGTCCGCGTCGTAGAGCACTGTGGGGCTGGTATAGGTGTGCAAGGTGTGCGGCCGCAGGGTGGCTCCGCTCGAGTTGGACACCTCAATTTCGATCTGGTAAAGCTGGTCGGGCTGCAATCCCGCATAGGATACCTGGTACTCCCCGTCGCCGCCCGTGATCACGAGCTGGTCCGAGACGTCCACCGCATTGACCCGGAGCGAAATCTGATTGGTCGGGATCGCCTCGTACGTGGTCGCGGTAAAATGGAGGCCATTGGCGGCAAGCGTCACCGCGCCGTGCGGCGGCGTCACATCCGTAATCACCGGCAGCGGCACGGCCAGCGGCGGGCCGGTAATGAACGCAAAGTCGTCCCAGCAAATCCGGTCGGCCACCGGCGTCACCGAGTTGGTCACGAACGATTGCAAACGCAGGCTCGTGATGCCGGTGCCCTCGGGGGCGATAAAGCCGAAGAACGTATCATCCGTGCCGGAGCCGCGCCCGACCTTGGCAGTCGCCATCGCAGTGGAATTATCACTGAACGTCGCCGTCACCCGGATATCCAGCGGATACGCGCCGGTGCCCCGGGACAATACCACCAACCCGGCCTGCTTGATGACTTCGCCCGCCGGCGGCTGCTCGGTGGAGGTGTCAATAAGCCCGAGGGCGAGGGTGTAGTCGCTCTGGTTGGCGGAGGAGGTGGTCGCATTGGGCAACGTAATGGGGTTAAACGAGGTGGCATTATAGGCCACGTTTTGCATGGCGGTGCTGCTGGTGATCACAATGCGCCGGGCATTTCCGTAATTGCCATGGTAAACAGTCGTGCCGGTCGGAACCGCCGTCGGCAGATGCAGAACCCCGCCTAAGCCACTATTCCAGGCGGCCGCCACGGCGGGCGTAAAGGTGGCCGCGGTAAGCGCGGTGGCGCTCTTGTCAATGGCGTTGGTGCCGGATGCCAGAGTGGCAATAGTTGTCTGAGAGTACTGCCCGAAGCAGTGCGTCATCGGTGCCATAGCCAGGGCCAACAGCCAGGCCATCCGAGTTGCCGGGAGAGGAGTCTTCATGGGTTTTGGTTTTACTTTTTACGCGACGGCCCAGGCAGCCCCACAATGGCGCCACACCACTGGGCCAAATGCGCGAGCATATTATCCGCCCACATGTATCAGCGCAACTCTAAAATATCGGAATAGAAATCGCTTTTCGCCGGAACGATTCCGCTTTCAATTTCCACTCGCCCCCACAGAACGCGGGGGTCCCTAGCCTTGCGGGCGAAAGACATTCGCAAGCCCGCGTTCCGCCCGTTGAATCCGCCAGCCAACCGGTTCGTTGCGGCTATCCGCTGGCCGGTCAGGCCCGTTTTGGCTCCCGCGGAACGAGGGCGCACGGTTGGACGATGCCACGGCAACGTTTCCGATAAGGCATTTGCGAAGCCAAAAGTCATCCGGGCGCCCGCCTGCCCTTGCAAATCTCCCTCCCGCCAGCCTCAGATTCATAACTAACTGCTTTTACTGGACTTATTGCCCGCCACGCCGTCCTCTCTCAACATTTCGGCCTTTCCCGGCATCCACCCACCTTATCCAGATACCGTGGAAATACCCTGCCTTCAGGCCGTGTACAAGGGGTGTACAAGGGATGCCCATCGGGTGTACCAGCTAAAATCTTATGAACTCCCGGTGAGCATCCCTTGTACACCCCTTGTACACGGCCTGAAGGCAGGGGGATTTCAAGGAATGTCCAGGGTAAGCCGAAGCCGGCGTAATGCAGATTTTGCCTCTATTTTACCCCTCTCGACGGCTGAACCCTTGATTTTACCGGCGAAAGGCCCGGGATTCAGCCACCATGCCCTTGGATTGGCTAATCAAAGGGTTCGCCGGGGCCAAGGCTTGGGCGGTCCGGCCCGCCCGGGCTCCGGTGGAACGAGGGCGGGCGGTTGAACTGCCCAACTGAATCGTTCTGGATAAGCCGGCCATGACCTGGGAGCCAAGGGATATGCGTCGCATTTCCCTGACCGCGGCAAGCGTCGGAAACCTGCCGGAATGGCACCCCGGCGAAACGAGCGGCCCCGGGACTGCCAACAGTTGCCCGTCCTTTCCGGTGAGAGTCGCTGCCGCCGGAGCCGTTATGTTTTCACGGCCGGAGGCCCAGCCCCCGGGGGTCGTTCATCACCTGAGGAGGTCCAACTCCTGGTAGTAGTTAATCATCTGCACGGGGCTGGGAACCGCGGAAGAAACTTTCCGGGTCAGCGGCCCCGGGCGCGTCCATCGGCCGGAGCCGTCGCCGAACAACCGGTTGTAGCCCTCGCCGTTGTGGACCGGGTAGAGATACCCCTGGTCAATGCCGCCTCCCCGGTAGTTTTGGACGCCGATGAAGTCGCTGTAAATCACATTGGTGATGCAAGCCGACAGCTTCCACTCGGTCGCCAAAGCGTTGTTTTTGAACACGGTGCGGCAGGGATAGGAAGAGCGCACATTCGCGTTGGTCCAGAGATTGTCCGGCCCGTCATACGCCAGCACTTCATCCGCGCGCAGCTTGCCGGACACGCAATAAAAGGCCCTGGGGGTCTTGACGTAATCGCCACTGAAAAGCAGCCCCAGGTTCTTATACTCCCGGTTGACGCGCAGCCAGTAGGTGGTGAAAATCGAGGCGGTGCGGAAAACCGTCGGCAGGTGATCCTCGTGATCCGACGCATACATATGCAGCCCCAACCCAATCTGATGCAGGTTGCTCAGGCAACTGATCCGCTGCGCCTTTACTTTCGCCCGGGCCAGCGCCGGCAGCAGCAGCGCCGCCAAAATGGCGATGATGGCGATGACCACCAGCAGCTCAATCAAGGTGAACGCCGGCCGCCGCCCGGCGGACCGGCCGGCGGAAAGGCGCCCGCGCGAGCTATCGCCGCTACGGCTCAAGGGGATTTGTTTGGGATGCACCCGCAGGCATTGAGTCCTGCGCAGGCGAAGACAGGCGGGCTTTCGAGTCTCACCAAGCATGGCGCGAGTGTAGCAAGAGCCAACTCCGGCAGCAACAGTTTTTTGTCGCAATGTTTGCGCCCCGGAACCCGGCCGCGACGGGATGGCCCGGAAATCCCGCGCGGCGCGGGCAAGCCCGTGGGGCGCCGCAGGGGCGGAAACCGGGAGTGACGGCACCCCCTCGCAGGAGCGGGGATTTTGGCGGGCGGTTGCTGGCAAGACGAGCCGCCCGTGCCCGGGCGCGCTTTCCCGGCGCGGTAAAATAGGGCGTGCATTGCCGGCCGGTTCCGGCGCAGATTTCGGATGGTTGTAGATGAGTGCAATGGTTTCGGCTTCCGCGCGGCCGTTTCTCTCCCTGCGGGATGGGGTCTTCCGGCTGGGGGAGCGGCTGGTTTTTGCGCGCACCACCTGGATTTGGCGGTGGCCCGAGCAGTGGGCGCTGGTCGGGGGCAACGGCTCGGGCAAGTCGCTGCTGGCGGATGGCCTGTGCGGGCGGCTGCCGCTGGTCGGGGGCGAGTTGCGCTACCATTTCCGGCCCGGGCCGGGCTTGAGCGCGGAGGAAATGATTGGCCAGGTTTCGTTCGAGCGCAGCAAGGCCGGCTGGGGCGGCGCGGTGGCGCAGTCCCGCTGGAACAGCCTGGAGGAGGAGAGTTCCCTGCGGGTGCGCGATTTTCTCGCTTATGAACGGGTCATGGATATCAACCCGTTTGAAGTGGGCGCGGGTTCGGCGCGGGCGCGGGCGCAATTCGAGCGCCGCCAGCGGGGGGCAGTGGATTTGCTGGCCCTTGGCCCGTTGCGGGAGCAGACGCTGCTTTCCCTGTCCAACGGGGAGCGGCAGCGGGTCGAGCTGGCGCGGGTGCTGTGCCGTCCGCTGCGGCTGCTGATTCTGGACGAGCCGTTTGTGGGCCTGGATGCCGCCACCCGGAGGCATTTCCACGCGGCCCTGGAACGGCTGATGGCCGGCCGGTTGCGGGTGCTGCTGGTCACCACGCGGCCGGAGGATTTGCCCCGGCGCGTGACCCACTTGCTCCGGGTGGAGAACTGCCAGGTGGTGGCGGCGGGCCGGCGCGCGCCGGGCCGGGCCGGGGCCGCCCGGAGCCCGGAGCGCGGCGCCGGGTTTGCGCCCGCCGTGACGGCCGGGGCGCCCGGGGTTGGCGCGCGTTTCGCGCCGCCGGGATCGCCGCCGCCCGTCCTGGTGGCGCTGCGCCGGGTCACCGTTCGCCACGGGCGCCGGGTTATTTTGCGCGAGCTCGATTGGACGGTGCGGGCGGGGGAAAGCTGGGCGGTGCTGGGGCCCAACGGCGCCGGCAAGACCACGCTGCTGGGGCTGGTGCTGGGCGATCATCCGCAGGTCTATACCAATGAGGTGACGGTGTTTGGGCGGCGCCGGGGCGGCGGCGAGTCGCAGTGGGATATCAAGCGCCACATTGGCTGGGTTTCGCCCGAGCTGCATCTGCATTTCAAGGCCGCGGCTACGTGTTTCGAGGTGGTGGCGTCGGGGTTTCACGATTCCATTGGCCTGTTCGAGCCGGTCACCCGGGGCCAGGCCGCCGCCGCGCGGCGCTGGCTGCGCCGGTTTGGGTTGCTGGGCTTTGCCGGGACGCCGCTGTTCGGATTGTCGGCGGGCGGGCAGCGGATGGTTTTGCTGGCGCGGGCGCTGGTCAAGCGGCCGCGTTTGCTGGCGCTGGACGAACCGTGCCAGGGGCTGGACGCGGCGCACCGCGCGCTGTTCATCGGCGCCGTGGACGAACTGTTGCGGGCCGGGGCGGTGACCGCCCTTTACATTACTCATCGGCTGGATGAAATCCCGCCCTCGATTCAACGGGTGCTGCGTTTGGACGGAAAGGGGCGGGCGAGCGAGGAGACGTTGCCGCCCGGAGGCCGCCTTCCGGGGCGCGCCCGGGCCTGACCCGCTTCCGCGCCGAGGAGCGTCCGGCGGGCGGCAATTGCCGCTTGCGCCGGGTTTGGGGCGGGTTAACCTTGCGGCATGGATTGGTTGACGGACCGACATCTGTTCCTGCTGGCGGTGGCCCTTTACGGGCTGAGCCTGGTGTATTCGGTGTTTTTGTGGCGCAATGGGTTCCGCCGCGATAATCGCATCAATTATCTGCTGTTGCTGGCGGCCTTTGGCCCGCACAGCGCGGCGATGCTGCTGCGCGGGTTTCACCTGGGCCGCTGCCCCGTCACCAACCTTTACGAGGCCACGCTGTTCATCATGTGGAGCATCGTGGGAGGCTATTTGGGGATCGGGCTGTGGGCGCGGTTGCGGTTTCTGGGCGCGTTTGTGTCGCCGGCGCTTTTTGCGCTGGGGGTGTTTGCCCTGATGCCCGGGCTGGACACCCCGCCGAGCGTCTGGCCCGGGCTGGGGACTTTCTGGATGAGCCTGCACGCCGCGCTGCTTTTGCTGGCCTACGGCGCGTTCGGCCTCAGCGCGGCGGCGGCCCTGATGTTTCTCACCCAGGAACGCAACTTGAAGGTCAACAAGCTGCGGGCGATCGGTTCGCTCCTGCCGCCGATCCAGCGGCTGGCGGCGGCGGCAGAACGGCTGCTGGCCGGGGGATTTGTTTTCCTGACGCTGGGGCTGGGGGTCGGCGGGCTGGCGCTGGCGCGCCTGGAGCATCCCCAGGCGTACCGCGGGGATCCGAAGATTGTCTGGTCGGTGGGGGTCTGGCTGCTTTACCTGGGCCTGATTATTTGGCGCTGGCGCTTTGCCCAGGGCGGGCGCCGCTTCGCGCTGGGGGTCCTGGGCAGCTTCCTCTTTGTGCTGCTGACCTTCTGGGGCACCAATGTCCTGTCGCCGCTGCATAACCCATGATGGCCACTTTCCGCACCCGCCTCAGGGCGTCGTCCGCGGCCGGAGCCGGCGCGGCGGGTTTGCCTGATTGCTTCCCATGCCGATTCTCGTCCTTGGGCTGAGCCATCATGCCACGCCGGTGGCGGTGCGGGAGCGCTTTGCGTTTGACGCGGCGGGCGTGCCGGCGGCGCTGGAGTCGCTGCGGGGCTCGGGCGCCGCTGACGAGGCGGTCATCCTGTCCACCTGCAACCGCGTTGAGATCTACGCCGCCACGCCGCGGGAGCCGTCCCGCGCCCTGGCCGGGCTGCGGGAATTCCTGCTGGCGTCCCAGGATAGTTCCGACGCGCGGATCGGGGGGATTTACGCGCTGAGCGAGCCGCAAAGCGTCCAGCATCTTTTCCGCGTGGCCTGCGGGCTGGACTCGATGGTGCTCGGGGAAACGGAGGTCCTGGGCCAGCTTAAACAGGCGTATGAACTGGCCCGCCAGCATGGCCATACCGGCGCCCGGCTCAACCGGGCCTTTCAGCGCGCCTTCAACGTCGCCAAACACATCCGCACCCAAACCAACATCCAGCGCGGCAGCGTCTCCGTCGGGTCGGTCGCCGTGGAGCTGGCGGAAAAGGTTTTCAGCCGCCTTGGCGACCGCGAGGTGCTGGTCGTCGGCGCGGGCGACACGAGCGAAAAGACCGCGCGCGCGCTGGTCTCGCGCGGCGCCCGCGGCCTGGCGGTGGCCAATCGGTCGTCCGACAAGGCGCGGGCGCTGGCCGCGGAACTGGGCGGCCGCGCGGTGTCCTTCGCGGACTGGCTGGAGGAGCTCGCGCGCGTGGATATTGTCATCAGCAGCACCGCGGCGCCGCATTACCTGCTCGATCGCGCCCGGCTGGCGCCGCTGCTGCCGGGGCGCCGCAACCGTCCCCTGCTGCTCATTGACCTGGCCGTGCCCCGGGACATTGAGCCGGAAGTCAATTTCCTGGAAAATGTTTACCTTTACAACATTGATGATCTGCAGGCCATCGCCGACGATTACCTCAAACAGCGCCGGCAGGAAGTGGCCCGCTGCGAGCAGATCATCCGCGAAAAGGCGCTGGCGCTGCTGGAAGACGCGGGGGGCGGAATGTGGCGCGGCGGGGTGCGGGTGGCGTTTGGGCATGAGTGACGGAGCCGGAGCGGGAAAGAGTTTTATGACCTTGATGGAATGGCTGGCAACGGGGCCGCGGGCGTGGAAGGACGCTGCGCTTTGGCGGGGGGAGGCGTATCGGCCCGGCGGCCCGGCGTCCCGGCATCGTTGGCGGCGGCGCCCGCGGAGCCTTCGCCGTCTCTCCGCCCTCTGACCCGCCATGCCTGTTTCCCGCCCCATCATCCTGGCCACCCGCGGCAGCGCCCTGGCGCTGGCCCAGGCCCGCCTGGTGCTGGACCAGTGCCGCGCCGCCTTTCCGAAGCTGAGCTTCGAGTTGAAGCTCATCAAGACCACGGGCGACAAGCTCGCGACGGCTGCCCTGGCGCAGGCCGGCAAATCCCTGCCCAAGGGACTCTTCACCAAGGAGCTTGAAGTGGCCCTGCTCAAGCATCGCGCCGACCTGGCGGTGCACAGCCTGAAAGACCTGCCCACGGAACTGCCGCCGGGGCTTTGCCTGGGCGCCGTTGGCAAGCGCGCGGATGCGCGCGATGTGCTGCTCTACCGCGATGCCGATTACCTGCGCGCCGTCGAAGCCAACCGGCAGGCGGCCGAATGGTCGCCCGGCCAATCCGCCCGCCGCGGGTTTCAGCCCGGGCTGACCGTGGCGGGGCTGCCGCCCGGCGCGACGGTGGCCACCAGCAGCACCCGGCGCAAAGCCCAGTTGCTCGCGCGGAACCCCGCCCTCCGCCTTGCGGACCTCCGCGGCAACGTGGTCACCCGCCTGCAAAGGCTGGCCGAGCGGCCGGAGTTGGACGCGACCGTGCTGGCGCTGGCCGGCCTGGCCCGGCTTAACTTCCGCATCAGCCCGGATGGCTGGCTCCAGGGCGACGCGGTGCCGGACGGCTTGCGGGCGACGGTCCTTGATCTGGAAGAGATGCTGCCTTGCGTCGGCCAGGGCGCGCTGGGCCTTGAGATTCGCGCGGACGACGAGCGCCTGGCCGCCATCTGCGAGCGGCTAAACCATTTCAACACGCGCCAATGCGTCCTGGCCGAGCGCGCCTTCCTGTCCGCCATGGGCGGCGGCTGCCAAAGCCCCGTCGCCGCCTACGCCGAAGTCGCGGGCAGCCGCCTCCACCTGCGCGCCCGCGCGCTGGTGGACGGCCAGCTCCGCCGGGCGGAGGCCCGCGGGCCTGTGGCGGAAGCGCTCGAGCTGGGGCGGCAGGTGGCCGCGGCGCTCAATCCGCCGCCGCCCGAGGTTGGCCGGTCAAGCGAGGCGGACGGAGCGGACGCTTTTAGTTGAACCGGGCGGGGGAAACATATTAAGTGGCCTTGGCCGCCGTTGTGTGGTTCAATAAGGCCGCTTGCGAAAGCATGAATGCTGAATCCACACCCAATCCCGAGCGCCGTTTTGCGCTCGACCGCCTGCCGTGGGTGGCCGGCGCGGCCGCCCTGGTGGTTTACCTGGCGACGCTGAACCGCTGGGTGACCTTCGACAACCTCGCGCTGGTGAGCCGGGTCAACGGCTGGGACTGGCAGCCCGCGCTCTCCCAGCCGCTGCTGCTCTTGCTGACCAGCCCGTTCCGCTTGCTGCCGGCCTCCTGGATTCCCCTGGCGCTGAATGGGTTCACCGCCGTCTGCGCCGCGCTGACCCTGCTGACCCTGGCGCGCACCGTGGCGCTGCTGCCGTATGACCGGCTGCCGCAACAGCGCGAGCTGATCCCGGACCCGCGCGCGCTGCTCACGGCGCCCCAGGCCTGGGCTCCGATTGTCCTGGCGGCCCTCGCGCTGGGGCTGCAATTAACCTTTTGGGAACACGCCATCAGCGCTTCGGGCGAAATGCTGGACCTGCTGATGTTCGCCTGCGTCATCCGCTGCCTGCTGGAGCACCGGTTCGACGCGCGGCCTGCGTGGCTGGACCGGGCGGCGTTTCTTTTTGGCGTCGCCCTGGCCAACAACTGGGCCATGGCCGGCTTCCTGCCGATCTTCGGGGTGGCGCTTGTCCGGACCAAACAATTCAGCTTCTTCCGCCTGCGCACGCTTCAGCGCCTGGATCAAATCAGCCGGCGCAGCATCAAGCCCATGCTGTTCGCCGATCTGCGCTTCCTGCTGCGCATGATGCTGCTCGGGCTGGCGGGCCTGTCGCTCTTCCTCTTGCCGCCGCTGGTGCAGGCGCTCTCCCCGGTTTCGGGGATGGGTTTCGGGCCGGCGCTGAAAGAGGCGGTGATGGCTTATCAATTCCCGCTCCGCCTGGTCTATCGCGTGTTCTTCCGTTTCCACCGCGAGATGGCGCTGTTGCTGGCGGTTGGCTCGCTGCTGCCGGTTCTGCTGCTGAGCATCCGCTGGGGCCGATTAGGCGGCGGCCTGGGCCGCATCCGCTTCGACCCGGTCATGGCCATCCTGTATCTGGCGCACGCCTTCCTTCTGCTGCTCTGCTTGTGGATTGTCTGCGGGCCGTCCTGCAGCCCCCGCCAGATTGCCTATCATTATAACGTGCGGCTGCCCTTCCTGACGTTCTATTATCTCACCGCCCTGAGCATCGGCTATTACAGCGGTTTCTTCCTCGTGTTTTTCGGCCCCGTCATGCGCGCGCGCCTCGCCCGACAGCAGACCTTTCGGCGTGTTCTCTACCAGGGAATCTCCCTGGCCGTCATGGTGCTGCCCGGTTTGCTGCTGGCCGCGTTGCTTTTGGTAAACATTCCCGTGCTGCGCGCCTCCCTGGCGCCGCACCTGGATCGCTATGTCCGGCTGGCGGCGGGTTCGCTGCCGCCGGAAGGAGCCGTCGTGTTCAGCGAGGACCCGATTCACCTCAAACTCCTGAGCGCGGTCTGGGGCCGGGAAGGCGTCGCGAATCGTTATCTGCCGGTGGACGCGCGCAGCCTGCCGCTGCAGGCGTACCGCGACTGGTTGAGCCGGAAATACCCGGGCCGCTGGCCGGCCTCTCCCGCGTCCGCGCAGCTTCTCCCGGATTACAACGCGCCGCTGGATGCCCTGGGCCAGGTGCAACTGCTGGCCCGCGCGGCCCAAAGCAACCGGCTTTGCTGTCTTCCGCCCAGCTTCGGGCCGCTGCTCAATTATTTCTACCCGCAGTCCCACGGCTTGCTCCACGAAATGAAGCTCTTTCCCCGCAACCTCCTCAGCGCCCCGCCGCTGACCGCGGAGGAACTGGCGTCCGGCCAGGCCTTCTGGCAGCAGGCCATCCCGGCGGCCGTAAAACCCGTGCTGCAACTGGTCTCCACCAATGAACTCCCGCGCTCCGGTTTTTCCCGGTGGCTGCTGAAGATGGCGCGGCTCCAAACACCGCCGCCCGTCAACGCCAGGCTGCTGGCCGGGTGGTATTCCCGCGCCCTGAACTATTGGGGCGTTGAACTGCAGCGCAACGGCCAGGAACAGGCGGCGACGCCATGCTTCGAGCTGGCCCGGGACTTAAACCCGGACAACGTCCCCGCCCGGATCAACCTGCAGTGCAACCACAACCTGCGGGCGCGCCAACCGTTGACGATCGCCGACGACACCTCGCTGGAAGAGCAGTTCGGCAAATACCGCAATATCGTGCAACTGCTGGCCGACAACGGCCCGTTCGACGAGCCGAATGCCTGCTTCAAACTGGGCCTGGAGTTCGCTCACGCCGGCCTGTTGCGGCAATCCTGCCAGCAATTCGAGCGGGTCACCCAACTGGCGCCGGATTTCCTGCCCGCGCGCCTGTTGCTCGCGGATGTTTGCGCCGAAGGCCTCAGCCCCGGCTGGGCGCTCCAATGGGTGACGGAAATTAAAGCCAACCCCGCCTGGCAGCCGCTCGGGTTGACCAACGAGGTGACCCTGGCGTTGACGGAAGCCAAGGTGTGGTTCGCCGTCACCAACCGCCCCAAAGCGCACGGAATCATCCACGCGCTGCTGGCCACCCACCCCAACAATCCCTTTGTGTACGACCGCGCCCTCGCCGCCTTTATGTCGCAGGGAAGTTACGCGGAAGCCCTGCGCGTCATTGACCAGCGCCTGCAGCGCGATCCCCTGGACGCCAATTCCCTGTCCGACCAGGGCAATCTGTACGTGTTAATGCACCAGTTCTCGAATGCCATCCCGGCGCTGACCCGCGCGCTGTCCCTGACCAACCGCTATGCCACCCGCCGTTCCCTGGCGCTGGCCTATCTGCGCACCGGCCAGTTGGAGGCGGCCGAAGCGGAATGCAACACCCTCCTCAAAACCTTTCCCGACGTTTACAGCACCTATTCCGGGCTGGCTGAAATCGCTTTGCAGCGAAAGGACACCAATACCGCCATCCACTATTACGAGCGCCACCTGGCCGCCGCCCAAGCCCGCGGGGACGAAACCCGGCATGTCACCGAGATGCTGAAATTGCTCCAGCCGGGGCGCCGTTGACGCCGCCCTCCGGCGGCGGACGTGCTGAGGGAAAGGCCGCGGCAGGACGGACGCTTCCTTATCCCCGGCGGAAGGGGTCAGGGCCGGACGGCGACAAAGGAAACCGCGGTCAGGTGGCGGTAATGTTTGCGAAACATGCGCCGCATGGACAGCACGCGCTTGCGCGCCTGGGGCCGGCGGAGGACGTTGAAGACAAAGCGCAGGGCGCTGAGCCAGCCTTCATCACGAATCAGGCGGCGCGGCTCCAGCAAGTGCATCGGCACGACGGCTTCCGCCTGGATCTGGAAACCCGCGCCGGTCAACAACTCGCGCCACTCGCGCAGCGCCAGCGGGCGGGCGCCGACGTGGATATTGCGGGACATCTCGCGGCTGATGTCCTCCTGGATGTCCCGGGGCAAATCGTCCGGCGTAAAGCCCAGTTCGTGAATGCCGTAGCGCCCGCCGGGCTTCAGCAGGCGAAAAGCCTCCGCCACGATCTTCCGCTTCTGCTCCGCCCCCTGCATGGTCAGCATGGCTTCGCCGTACACGACGGTGGCGGATTGGTCGTCCAGGCCGGTGCGCTCGGCGTTGCCCAGGTGGCAACGCTGGTTCGGGCCGGTCAGGTAGCTTCGCACCTGGGCGGCGGCGGCCTCGTCCCGTTCAATGGCGGTGTAGCTGGCCGGATTCCGGCTCAACGTCATCCGCGCGGTCACGCCCAGCCCGGGGGCGAACTCCACGACCGCGTCGCGCGGCTGGATGTCGAGCTGCTCAAGCATGCGGCGGGTGAGTTCCCGCCCTCCGGGGCGCAATACGCGCTTGCCCATCCGGGCCAGCAGCCAATGCCCCGGGGTCTTCTCCGGATCATTCAGGGGCGAGCAAGGGCTCAGCCCGTGGGTTGCCGATGATATTGTTGATGAGGCCACATGGCAAAATAATGGCTCCGGCAAATAAAGCAAGTTCTACTGCTTATTATTAGCTTTGGTGCATGGCGGGGACGCCGCCCGGCGCGGGCGGGGGAGGCGGCAAGCCCGCGTTCCGGCCGTCCGGCCGCGGCCGGATCAAGGCCGGGGCGCCCGCCGGCGCGCCTTGCGTTTCTCCTTTCCTCCAACCGCCCCACCGGGTTTTGGCCGCCGTTGGGGGCGTTCGGTGGAGGGCGGGCTTTTTAAGGCTCGATCTTCAGCAGCACCCCGCCTCCCGGCGCCAGCCAGACGTCTTCGCCCCGGAAGGGCGCCAGCGCGCCACTGTAAGGCGAGACGAGCGACACCTGGCGCGGCGCGGCGCGGAATTGCAGCGAGCAGATGCGCGATTTGGCCAGGTCTTTGTTCACGACCATCAGGTAGCGCGAGCCGTCCGCGTGGGTGAACTCGCCGGCGAGCACGCCCGCGCCGCCGGCGCCGGTGAGCAGGCTGTGGGCGGGCGGGCCGCTGGTGCCGGCGGGAAGCGGCCCGAAATGATACACGGCGTCGGACTTAAGCCGCAGGAGCGTGGGGGCCAGTTTCTGAACCTGGAGGTTGATGTGCTGCATGAAATACCAGGTCGGCGTTTTGTTGCCGAACTGGTCTATCGGCCCCATCCGGTAATTGCCCGTGCTGGGCGTGAAGTAGGTGAAATAGGAAATGCCGCGCCCGCCGTAGGCCAGCGTGGTATAGACCTGGAACCGGAAGTCGGCGCCGTTGAGTTCGCGGTAGCTGAAATGGGCGGCGGCCAGCACGATATTCCAGAACTCCAACCCGTGCCGCTGGCAGGCGGCGCGCACGGCTTCCAGGTTCGACCAGTAGCTCTCGCGCACCGAACCATCGTCCATCAGCGAGTAATTGTCGTAGCTGATAATGGCCGGGTGGCAGGTGCTGATGAAGCGCTCCAAATACTCCGTGTAAGTGGCCGTGCCAAGCTGCCCCGCGCTGGCGTAGTCGGGAAACAGGTTGATGTAAGGCCATTTGCCCGGCGACAGTTCGCGGATGAGTTCCGCCACCCGGGCCAGCCCCGGAAACTGGGCGGCATTGGGCTCATCAATCAGGTAATAGCCATAAACCGCCGGGTGCCGCCCGACCTTGGCGACCAGGCGGACGATGTTCGAGCGCGCCTGGGCCATGGGCACCTGGCTCCAATTATAACCGGAAACGCGCGCATCCGAGACAATCGCCTTCAAGCCGGCGGCCCGGCAGGCATTGAGCGCCTCCGGCTTGACGAATCCGGCGACGGTCAGCCCGCCTTCCCGCATGGTTTCCAGCACGGCCCGGTCCTTGGGGACCCAGTTCCAGGCCATGATGGGGAAGAAGTTGGTGTCGGCGGGCGCCGGGGCGGCATAAGCGTATCCGGACGCGAGCAGCAGGCCAAGGGCAACAAGCAAGGTTCTCATGCGGGGCATTATTACCCCGCCGGGCCGGCCAAGTAAACCCCGCAATCCCCGGCCAACACCGCGATTATTCGCGCCCCCCCGCCGTGTCACCATAATTGGGGACATGACGAAAAAGGGGGTTCTGCTATCTTGGCATTGTCAGTGATGCAAATAGCGCAGTAGTCAGACCGTGTGTGACTGACAGGCGTAAATCTGCGGCGCCGCATCAAAGACGCGATTTAAAGTTGTTCTCGAGTAGAATGTGGCAGAAAAGCCGGAAGTAACTTCCGGCTTTTTTGTTGTACCGCGGGGCGGCCCCAACCGGGGGCCGAAAGGCTGCCGCCGAAAGGCGGGCACTGGAAGGCGGGAAGCGAACGGCGTTCAGCCCGATCCGCGGGGCGTCCGGGCGCGGCGCAGCGAGCGCAGAATCTGCAAGCCGAAGCGTTCGTCAGGCGTCAGCACCCGGCCATGGGCCTGGAGTTCCCGCAGGGCGGCGAGGGTCATGCAAAAGTCCACCGCGCTCAGGGGGCGGCCCCGCACGACGCGGTTGTGCCAGCGCTCAGCCTCGGCCACTTCCTCGATTTGCTCATCGCCGCCCGGGAAGAAGGAAATCAGCCAATCATCCCGCCGGAGGTAGCCATCGGCTTCCGTCTTGGGCTCGAACCACGGGTCGCACAGGAGCAGGCAAATGGAACGCCCGGCGTTGGCGCCGAGGCGGTAGAACACGAGCCGCGCGTCGTTTTCGGCGAAATGGAAATAGGTCTTCCGGGCGGCATCGGGGGGCTGGGGGGTGAACCGGGTTTGGAAGCCGAGCTTGACGCGGGCCGTCGTCCCCGGGTCTTTCTCGAAGCAGAGATTCTCCTCGAGGATCCAGAGGAGGTCGGTCGAGCGGCCGTGCTGCGTCAGAAGGGTTTTCCAGGCCGCCAAAGCCTCTTCAAACGGAGGGCGCAGATAACGACGGGTGTTGTCCATAATGATTATTAGTGGGGCTGGCGCGTGAACCAGTCAATAAAAAGCGGGATGCCCTGCTCGATCTGCACGCGCGGGTGGTAGCCCAGCCCGGCCCGGGCTTTGGTGAGATCGGCGCAGGTGAGGGGCACATCGCCGGGCTGCGGCGGCCGGCGGTCGAGGATGGCCCGTTTGCCCAGGGCGTCTTCCAGCAGGGCGACGAGCTGATCCAGCCGCACGGTCTGGGATTCGCCCAGGTTGAAGATTTCATAGCCAAAGGTCCTTTGCGTGCAGGCCAGGATGCCGTCGAGAATGTCGCTGATATAGGTGTAGTCGCGGGCCGTGGAGCCGTCGCCAAAGACGGGGACGGGCTGGCCGGAATGGATCAGCCGGGCGAACTTGTGAATGGCCAGGTCCGGGCGCTGGCGCGGGCCGTAAACCGTGAAAAGGCGCAGCATGACGATCTCCAGCCCATAGACATGGTGATAAACGTGGCCCAGCGCCTCGCAGGCCAGCTTGCTCGCCGCGTAGGGCGAAATGGCGCGGAAGATCGGGTCGCTCTCGGCAAAGGGGACTTTGGCATTTACGCCATAAACCGAGGAGGACGAGGCAAGGATGAGCTTGCGGACGCCGTGGACCCGCGCGGCTTCCAGGAGATTCACCGTGCCCTCGACGTTCACGCGCTGGTACAGGGCGGGCTCTTCAAGGCTGGGCCGCACCCCGGCGCGGGCGGCCAGGTGGATGACCTGGTCAAAGCGCACCCGCCCGAGCAGGTCGTCCAGCGCCGCGCGGCGGGTCAAATCCCCATGAACAAACTCGAAGCGCCCGGCCAGCGCCCGGAGGTCGTCAAGGTTGCGCTGCTTGAGGCGCGGGTCGTAGAAAGGGTTGAGATCGTCAAACGCCCAGACGGCATGCCCGGAACGAAGCAGTCGCTCGCAGACATGCGAGCCGATGAAGCCCGCGCCACCGGTGACCAGGAAATTCACCCGCGCACGCTACCAGAACGGCGGGGGGATTGTCGAGCCTCGCCGCCCGGGGTTCCCGGCGCATTTTGCGCTTTCCGCGCGGCGCGGCGCCACCCATATTCCCCGCCATGGCAACCGAACCGCTGCTCCAACTGGATTTACCCGGCATTCCCCGCCTGAAAAGCGGCAAAGTGCGGGAAGTCTTCGACCTGGGCGACAGCCTGCTCTTTGTGGCCACCGACCGCATTTCCGCGTTCGATTGCATCATGCCCAACGGCATCCCGCGCAAGGGCGAGGTGCTGACCCAGCTCTCGCATTTCTGGTTTGCGCAGACGGCGGCGTTCCAGCCCCATCACCTGCTCGCCCGCGCGGAAGACCCCCTGCCGCCCCGCCTCCAGCCGTATTCGGCGCAACTGGCCCGCCGCAGCATGATTGTCAAAAAAGCCCGCCCGCTCGCCATCGAATGCGTCGTGCGCGGCTACCTCGCCGGCTCGGGCTGGAAAGAATACCGCGCGCGGCAAACGGTCTGCGGCCTCCGGCTGCCGCCCGGCTTGACGGAGTCTTCCGAATTGCCCGAGCCGATCTTCACCCCCGCCACCAAGGCCGAATCCGGGCATGACCTGAACATTTCCTTCGCCGAAGCCGCCCGCCTGGTGGGCGCCGGCCGCGCGGAGCAGGCCCGGGCCGCCAGCCTCAAACTCTATGCGTTCGCGCGTGATTATGCGCTCCGCCGGGGCATTATTATCGCCGATACCAAGTTCGAGTTCGGCCTGGTGGACGACCAACTGGTCCTGATAGACGAGGTTCTCACGCCGGATTCCTCCCGCTTCTGGCCCGCCGACCAGTATCGCCCCGGCGCCGGCCAGCCCAGCTTTGACAAACAGTTCGTCCGCGACTACCTGGAAACGCTCAGTTGGGACAAAACCCCGCCCGCGCCCCCGCTCCCGCCCGAAGTCGTCGCCCGCACGCAGGCCAAGTACCTGGAGGCCTACGAACGGTTGACCGGCCGCAAGCTGGCATGAACCAACTGGTCGAGGACTTCCTGCAATACATCCGCCACGAACGCGGCCAGGCCGAGCACACCCAGAAAACCTACGCCCTGCTGCTGGGCAAATTCATCGCCTGGGCAAACCAGCGGGGGCTGTCGGACTGGAAGTCCGTCCAGCTCGCGCACCTGATGGCCTTTCTCCAGCACGAACGCGAGCGCGCCCTGGCCCACCAGCCCCCGGGCTCTCCCCGGCGGCTCAGCAGCGAGAGCCTCTACCTGGAAATAGCCGCCCTGCGGGCCTTTTACCGCTTTGCCGAAAACGAGAAACTCCTGCCGGCCAACCTGGCGGAAAACCTTTCGCTGCCCCGCCGCTGGCAGCGCCTGCCCCGGGCGCTCACCGGCCAGGAAATCGAACGGCTGCTCACCCCGGAAACCCCGGAAACCCCGCAAAGCCTCTGCGACCAGGCCATGCTCGAACTCACCTACGCCTCGGGCCTGCGCCTGGCCGAGCTTCGCCACCTGCGGCTCGAACAACTCCATCTCGCCGCCGGATTCATCACGGTCATCGGCAAAGGCAACAAGGAGCGTGTGGTGCCGGTGGGCCGCCCGGCCGTGGCCGCCCTGGAACGCTACCTGGCCGCCGGCCGGCCTCAACTGGTCACTCCCCGCACCCCGGCCAACGTGTTTCTCACCCGCCGCGGCACCCCTTTCGCGCCCGTGACCCTGTGGTTGCGCATCAAACGGCGCGCGCGCCGAGCGGGCATCGCGCGCAACGTCACCCCGCACATGCTGCGTCATAGCTTCGCCACCCACCTGCTTGACCACGGAGCCGACTTGCGCGTCATCCAGGAACTCCTCGGCCACGCCAGCATCAGCACCACCGAGGTCTATACCCATGTGGCGGCAACCCGCCTGCGCGAAGTCCATCGGAAATACCATCCGCGCTCTTAGCCGGAACCACTCAGTTGGGCAGCCCAACCGCGCGTTTTCGTCCTGTTGGGGCCTGGGTGGCTATGGTTATCCCGCCCGCAACCCTCATAAACCTCTTATTTAACGGGTTTAACGGCTCAACCGTTGGCCTCTGAATGGATTTTACCTGTAAAATCAGTAGTTTAGGCATGCGGAAGGGTTGAAATAGCGGTAAAATCCAAATCGTTCCGGCTTGGATTTACCCTGCATTTACCCTGCTTCTACGCCGTGTACAAGGGGTGTACAAGGGATGCCCATCGGGTGTACCAGCTAAAATCCCATGAACCCCCGGTGGGCATCCCTTGTACACCCCTTGTACACGGCCTGGGGGAAGGGTATTTTCACGGTATCTGGGTAATGGATGAGGGTGCCTGGAAAGGCCGAAACGATGAGCGAGAGCGGAGTGACGAGCAATAAGTCCAATAAAAGCAGTTAGTTATAAATCTGAGGCTAACGGGAGAAGGTTTTTTAGTGACGGACGGGCATCCGGATGGCTTTTGACCTGGCGAATGGCTTTCACTTGTAAAATCAGAGATTTACACGTTCTGTGGGATCGAATTGGAGGTGGAATCTGAATTGTTTCGGCTTAACTGAAGCGATTTAGGTGGGCGGTCTAACAGCATGATCTCGATTCATCGGGGCTTGAGAGGACATGGTCGCTTAGAATGTAGTGCCTGCGAACCTTGTAATTGGTGAATCCAGCGGCTTTGCCGCCAGTCTTGGGCGCCTTTCAACGGTGAAATCAGTAATTTACAGGGGCAAGTAGGCAGGACAGGGGCGGGGTTTGAGGCGTTTCGGCCTGGTCATTCATCCACTTCTTTTCCACTGGTCAACCAGGCGGTTGTTGGATTATCCGGCCTGACCGGTGCGCGATTTTGCGAGCCGGTCTTTGGGGATTTGGGCAGTCCCGTCCCCATTCGCGCCGTTCCGGGTGGTATGCCGGGGGGCGCGAGCGATGCCCGCGCCCCGGCGGCGGAGTGGGGCGCTGGGCGTCAGCGGCTGACGATTTCGGGCAGCTTGAAGATCGGCAGGAACATGCAAATGACCATGCCGCCAATGACGACGCCCAGGAAGACAATCAGGATCGGCTCAATCAGCGCCGTCAGGCCCGACAGCGTCGTTTCAATTTCCTCGTCCAGGAAATCCGCGATGCGCTCCAACATGCTGTCGAGCTTGCCGGTTTGTTCGCCGGCGGTGACCATGCGCACGATCATGCTGGGGAATACCGGGTGCTTGGCCAGGGCGGTGGCGATGCTTTCCCCCTGCTCGATATCCGTGGAGGTGGTTTTGATGGCTTTCTCCATGACCACATTGCCCACGGTCTGGGATACGATCTGGAGCACTTCCAAAATCGGCACGCCGCTGCGGACGAGCGAAGCCAGCGTGCGGGCGAACCGCGCCAGGCAAATCTTGTGCGCAATCGCCCCGAAGACCGGCAGCTTGATGCGGCGCGAATCCCAGATCCACCGGCCGGTCGGGGTCTTGATGAAATATATCCAGCCATAAACCGCCCCCCCGCCGGCCAGCAGGACGAGGAACAGATACCGCTTTACGATGTCGCTGACCATGATCAGGTACATGGTTGGCGCCGGCAGGGTGGCGTTGAAGCTCCGGAAGATTTCCCCGAACACCGGCACCACTTTCACCAGCAGAAAGATCGTGATCAGAATTGCCACGACCGTCACGACGGCCGGGTACATGGTTGCCGATTTGACTTTTTTGCGCAGCCGGGCGGTGTTTTCCAGGTAGGTGGCCAGCCGGGCGAGGATCTCCGCCAGCAAGCCGCCCTTTTCCCCCGCCGCCACCATGCAGACGTAGAGGCGGCTGAACGCCTTGGGATGCTTCTTCAAGGCGTCGGAAAAGCTGTCGCCCCCCTCCACGCGCGCGCATACGTCGTGAATCACGTCCCGCATCACCTTGTTGGTTGTCTGCTCCGCCAGCGCCTGCAGGGATTGGACCATCGCCAGGCCCGCGTCAATCATCGTGGCCAGTTGGCGGGTGAAAATTACCAGGTCGGCCAGGGCCACCCGGCCGCCGCTGGTCCGGCCTTGTTTCCCCACCCGCTCCTGAATCGAAAGCACCAGCATGTTCCGATTCAGCAGCGCCATGATCGCCGCCTGCTCCGTCGCCGCTTCGACCGAGCTGCGAATCTCCCGGCCGGAAGCAGTTTCCCGCGCTACATAGACAAAAGAAGCCATAATCTGGGTCTGTTCAGTCTTAACCGGTTCCGCCCTTAACCAGCCGGGGCGGATGATATCGAGTTGCCATGCATTTGCTGCCCTCCAACGGAGCAGCATTTGTTCCAAACGGGCGGGGATGGCTGTTGGGGATGGCGGCGGCGGCGGAATCAGCGGGGCGGCGTTGCTCTCATCGGCGGTTTGGGGCGCCGGTTGGGGGAGTCTTTCCAGGCTCGATTGCCTCAATTTGACACAATTCCCGTCCTCAATTACAGACAAGCTCGCGCGCCAAAATAGTAAAAATAGTTGTTGTCAACGGAACTGAAATGCACTATTTAGTGACCTAAATGCACCGGTTTTGGTGCGAGGGCAAACCGGTTTTGCCCTCAGAAATGCATAGTCATAGTTATACAACAAACACGAGTCATATCGGAGGAACATATGAAGTATAATAAATGGACAGTAGCGCTGGCCGCCCTGGGGGTGGTCAGCTTGGCATCCGCTGCCAAAGCCGAGGAATGCTTGAGCCCGGTGAAAACCGCGCTGGCTTCCACGACCATCAGTGGATATGTGGATACCTCAGCACAGTGGAACTTTGGCACCGGCAATTACAACCTGCCGCCCTATAAGTTCGGGGGTATTGATAAGGCCGACGGCTTCAACCTGAACGTCATCCAGTTGCGCATCGAAAAGCCGCTGGACGAGCAGGATTGGGCGGCTGGCTATCGCGCCGACCTGTGGTTCGGGCCTGATGCCAACCGGCTCAACACCCAGTCCTTCTGGGGTGAGGGCAATCGCGCCGGGACGGGTGATCTCGCCGTTCGGCAAGCCTATGCCGCGCTGCGCACCCCGGTGGGCAACGGCCTTGATTTCAAGCTGGGCGCATTCGACAGCATCATCGGCTACGAATCCATTGAATCCGGCAATAACCCCAACTACACCCGCTCCTACGGCCATACCATCGAGCCGCAAACGCATACGGGCTTGCTGGCCAGCTATCGCTTCTGCGACTGCTTCAGCGCGTCCGCGGGCGTGGCCAACACGTACGGGCCGGCTATCAATGAGCGGGCCTTTAATGGCTACTACTGGAGTGACACCCGGGCAGAATCCTACAAGACTTACATGGGCTCGGTCGCCCTGACCGCTCCCGACAGTTGGGGATTCCTCTCCGGCTCAACCCTGTATGGCGGGATTGTCAACGGGTTCGGCGGCGAAACGCTGACCAGCTATTACGCCGGGCTGACCGTTGCCACGCCGGTGGAGGGTCTGCGGGCGGGAGTGGCGTTTGACCAGATTAACATCCACGATGTGAAGAATGATAACTGGGCAATCGCCGGCTATCTCTCCTACCAGGCTACCGAGAAGCTCAGCCTCCACGCGCGTGCGGAATACTACAAGGACAAGGTGGGCGATGGTGGCACGCTGCTCTTCGGCCGCAGCTTTGAGACCGAAGACGGGACTGTCTGGGTGGGACCGCGCAAAGCCGAAGTCCTCGCCCTCACGGCCACCGTGCAGTATGACCTGTGGAAGAACGTCATCAGCCGCCTGGAGCTGCGCTGGGATCATTCTCTGGACGGTCACCTGTTCGGCGGCAAGAGCCCGAATTCTTACGATGCGGAAACGGACACCTACACGAGTTCCGCCAATCTGAAGAACGCCTGGATGCTGGCTGCCAACGTCATCTACAAGTTCTAACCTGAATTAGAATCAACGTTTGAGACCCCCTCCGGGTGAACTGGAGGGGGTTTTTCTTTGTAAAGCGCCCGCCCCGGATTTCGACTTCGAGCTGAATCAGCGGCTCCGTTGTCCGCCGCCGGCGTGCGGATCAATCCCCCAGCAGCTTTCGGAGGGTGTCGCGGGCTTTGGCTTCGCGCGAAGTATCCTCGGCGGGCGGGACATACTCGCGGCGGGCGAACTCGAAGTATTCGCAGTAATTGGCCAGGTGCTTCTCCGCGACCAGTTCAGCACGGCGGTCGCGGCATTGCTCGGCAACCCGTGGATCGTAGCTGATGCAGTTGCGGCACACCCGGAGGTCCGAGCGGCAGCATTCGCAACATTCCGAGCGGCCGGGCGTTCCCCGCAGGGTGTATTCGGTGCCGCATTTCCAACAATGTCGGGTCAGGGCCATGCGGTTGAGTATAAACCGGCGGGCGCACAATGCCAGCGGGGATTGGCGGCCGTCCGGCTGGCGTCGGTCGCTATTTCGTTTTAGGTTCCGGCGCCCGGGCTGGCGCGTCGGCGTCCTTGAGAGGCCAGTGCTCCGACTCAGTCCGCGCGGTTTTCAGATAATCCTCAATCCGGGCCACCACCTGCGGGTTCCGGTCCGCCACGTTCTCCTTTTCGCCCGGATCCGTCTTGAGATGGTACAACTCCAGCGGCGCCCCGGCGCGCAGGCGCACCGCCTTCCAATCCCCGTAACGCACCGCCTGTTGGAATCCGCGCTCGTGGAATTCCCAGTAAAAGAACTCGTGGGGGTTGGTCTGCGGCTGCCCCAGCAGCGTCGGCAGCAGGGACCGGCCGTCGATGGGCTCCGGCACCGGGGCCTGGGCGATCGCGGCGGCCGTCGGCAGAAAATCCCAAAAGGCCCACGGCTGATCATTGCGCGCGCCGGGCTTGATGCGGGCGGGCCAGCGCACGATAAACGGCACGCGAATGCCGCCTTCGTACAAATCGCGCTTGAGACCGCGCAGCGGGCCGCTGCTCTGGAAGAACTGCGGATCTACGCCCCCTTCCCGGTGCGGCCCGTTATCGCTGGCGAAGAAGACCACCGTGTTATCCGCGAGCTTCAGCTCCTGGAGCTTGTCCAGGATCCGGCCGATATCGGCGTCCATGCGCGTGATCATGGCCGCCTTGTTCTTCTCCGGCGGCGGCCAGGACTGGTCGGTATATGGGGCGTCGCTGGGGACTTGCATGCCGTTGCCCGTGCGGCGGCCCTCTTCGTTGTTGGCGTGCGGAATGGTGTAGGCGAGATAAAGAAAGAACGGGCGATAGTGGTTGAACCGATCCGGCTGGTTGATCTGGATAAAGTTCAGTGCCGCCGTGGTGAACTGGTCATGCACGTAAAGCCCCCGGCGGCCGCCTTGATTTTCGAGGAAGTCCCGCCGGCCGTCGTAGCCCGGTTTGGCCGGGCCGGGCGGGTCGTAGCGCCACAGGTAATCCGGGTAGTAATTGTGCGCGTGGACCTGGTCGAGAAAGCCAAGAAATTCGTCAAAACCCTTCTTTTGCGGCACCCCGGTTGTGTGTTCATTGCCCAGGCCCCACTTGCCGATGAGGCCGGTGCGATAGCCGGCCCGCTGAAGAATCTCGGCCACCGTCAGATCTTGCGGGCGCAGCGCCACGGCGGCGTTGCCGCGGACCCGCGCATGGCCGGTATGCAACCCGGTCATGAGCGCCCCGCGCGAGGGCGCGCAAACCGTGCTGCCGGCGTAAAACTGGGTGAACCGCATGCCCTCGGCGGCCAGCCGATCCAGATTGGGGGTCTGGATCTTCGTCTGTCCGTAGCAGCCCAAGTCCCCATACCCCAGGTCATCGGCAAGAATGAAAATAATGCTGGGCCGCCGCTGGTTGGCATTGGGCGAACTGCTCACCGCCGCACCGTAACTCGAAAAAGCAGCCGCCACCGCCAGCCCCGGAATCAGAACCCGATTCACGCACCGCCAGTTTCCCCAAAACCTGATCTTCATAAGCCAGAATCTGGAACAGACCTTGCCTGCCGTCCACCCAAAACCGGTCCGTGCGCCGCCCCCCTGCGGGGATGCCTCCGCTGCGCTGCCGGTCGTGTCGTCCGTAGCGAAAGAGCGTCGCCCGGCGGCGGCGCCTTGCGCGCTGGCCGGGGTGGGCGGCTTGCGGGCCGTTAGCACCCGTTGCCCGGGGCGGGGGCGTATTTTTCCGCGGTTTGCCGGGGGTTGGAGCGCGTCCGTTCATGTTGGCGCGTGCGGTTCGTTGACACGGATTGGCGCGGCTGTTAGGGTTGCTCTTCTTTAAGACGCTGCATGGATTACAAGAACACATTGAACCTGCCGCAGACCGATTTCCCGATGAAAGCGGATCTCATCAAACGGGAGCCGGAGCGGCTGCGGAAGTGGGACGCGGCGGGGCTGTATGCCGCCATCCAGGCCCGGCGCGCCGGGGCGGAGAAGTTTGTCCTGCATGACGGGCCGCCGTTTGCCAACGGCGAGGTGCATATCGGCACGGCCCTGAACAAGATTCTCAAGGACATCATTATCAAGTACAAGACCCTGCGGGGGTTTCATGCGCCGTATGTGCCGGGCTGGGATTGCCACGGGTTGCCGATCGAGTTCAAGGTGATGCAGGACATGCGCAAGGCGGGCAATTCCGCCACGGACGCCGCGTCCATCCGCCAGGCCTGTGAAACGTACGCGCGCAAGTATATTGACCTCCAGCGCGCGCAATTCCAGCGGCTGGGCGTGCTGGGAGACTGGGCGAACCCCTACCTGACGTTCGCGAAGGAATACGAGGCCGACGAGCTGCGCCTGTTTGCGGGGCTGGTGGAGCAGGGCATGGTGTATCGCGGGAAGAAGCCGGTTTATTGGAGCATCCCCTGCCGCACCGCGCTGGCGGAGGCGGAGGTGGAATACAAAGACCACGTCAGCCAGAGTGTTTATGTGAAATTCCCGCTGGTGGGGCACCCGGGCACGTCGGTGGTGATTTGGACAACGACGCCCTGGACGCTGCCGGCGAATTTGGCGGTGGCCTATAATTCGACGTTTCACTACTCGCTGGTGCTGGTCGGGCGGGAGCAATACATCGTTTCGGCCCTGCTGCTGCCGGCGATCGCCGCCAAATGCGGCTGGCAGGATTACCAGATCGTTCGCAGCCTCGAGGGCGGGCACCTGGCCCAGATGGAATACCAGCACCCTTTCTGCCGCCGCACGGGGAAGTTTTTCAAAGGCGACAGCTTTGTGGACAACACCACGGGCACCGGCTTTGTGCATATTGCGCCCGGGCACGGCCTGGAGGATTATCACCTTGGCATCGAGCAGGGCTTGCCGGTTTATTCGCCGGTGGACGACGACGGGAAGTTTGTGCATACCTCCGATCTGCCGGCCGAGCAGCAGATGCCGGCCGAAATGCTGGGCCGGTCCGTCGGGGAAAAGCACGGCAAGAGCGAGGCGAACGAAGCGGTGCTGCACGAATTGCGCGCGCGCCAAGCGCTGTTGCACCAGGAGGATTATACGCACAGCTATCCGCACTGCTGGCGCAGCAAGACCCCGATCATCTTCCGGGCGATGGCCCAGTGGTTCATCAAGATAGACCACGCGGGTTTCCGCGATCGGGCGCTCGCCGAGATTCAACGGGTGCACTGGGTGCCCGAATGGGGCCGCAGCCGCATCGAGGCGGCCGTCAAGGGCCGGCCGGACTGGTGCATCTCGCGGCAGCGCACCTGGGGCGTGCCGATTCCGGCGTTCTATGATGCGTCGGGCAACCCGATCCTCGACCCCCGGATCGTGCGCAACGCCGCCGACCTGTTCGAGCAGCACGGCTCGAATGTCTGGTTCGAGCGGTCGGCCGCCGAGCTGTGGGCCGCCCTCCAGCCGGCGGACTGGACCGGCCCGGCGTCCGTCGCCAAGTCCAACGACACGCTGGATGTGTGGATTGACTCCGGCTCCTCTTCGCGGGCGGTCATTGCGCGGCGGCCGGAAATCCGCGGGGCCGGCCACCCGTTCCAGTGCGACATGTATCTGGAGGGCAGCGATCAGCACCGGGGCTGGTTTCAGTCCTCGCTGCTGTTGTCGCTGGCGGGCAACGGCGCCGCGCCATACCGGACGGTGCTGACCCACGGGTTCATGGTGGACGCCGACCGCGAGAAGATTTCCAAGAGTCAGCAAGGGCAGGGCGGTTATGAGAAGCCGCAGACCGCCGAGGCGTACGTAAAAAAGTGGGGGGCGGATATTATCCGGCTCTGGGTTGCTTCGCAGGACTTCCGCAATGACATCATCGTCAGCGAGGAGCGCATCCAGACGGTGGCCGAGACCTACCGCGTTCTGCGCAACGCGCTGCGCTATGAACTGGCCAACCTCGCCGACTTCGACCCGGCCGCCCAGGCGGTGCCGGACGGGCAGTTGACGGGTCTGGACCGCTGGATTCTGGACGAGTTTTCGCAGTTGGAGCGGGACGTTCTGGCAGCCTACGACCGCCATGAGTTTCACGTGGTGTATCAGCGGGTCAGCCAGTTCGTGGCGGTCGAGCTTTCCGCCCTTTACCATGATGTGGTGAAAGACCGGCTTTATACCGATCCGGCCAACGCCCCGCGCCGCCGCTCCACGCAAACCGCGCTGTACCGGCTGGTCACCGGCCTCTGCCGCCTGCTGTCGCCGATTTTGGCGTTCACGGCGGACGAGGCGTGGGAGTTTGTGCCGGGCCGGACGGTTCCTTCGGTTCACCTGCTCACCTGGGAGCCGCTGGGATTCGAGCGCCCGGAAGACGAACGCGCCGCCTGGCGGACGTTGCTGGAGCTGCGCGAGCGGGCGCTGCCCGAGTTGGAAAAGGCCCGGCAGGCCAAATCCATTGGCAAGGCCCTGGAAGCGAAGCTGACCTTTGCCGGCGCGGGGCCGGAGCTGGCAACCGCCCAGGCGCACCGGGAATCGCTGCGGGAGTTGTTGAATGTCTCCCAGCTCGAAATCCAGCCGACGGCGGAAGCGGCCCTGACGATTTCCCTTGCGCGGGCCGCGGGCGAAAAATGCGGGCGCTGCTGGCATTGGGAAACCCATGTCGGGGTGGACGCCGGGCATCCAACCCTGTGCGCCCGGTGCGCCCAGGCCGTGCGGGAAAGTGTGCCGGCCTGACCCGGCCCGTCATCCCCGCGGAGGTCCTCTCGCGTTCTTCCCCGCCCGCCGCCGCGGGCGGGTGCTTTGACCCGGGAAACGGTAGATGGACGCGGCCGGTTGACTATTGACTTACTTGGGGTCGGGAGTAGGCTGTTTTTATGCGTCAGGCGCCTCAATGGGACACGGTTTGCTTCTCGGGAAAGGGCCCGGCGGTCCATTTGCGCCGGCGGCCCGCCTGAACGGAAAGGACACTATGCCCCAGGCCATCATGGATCCCGAGCAGGTGCGGCGCTTTGCCGAGGAGCTCAAGCGGTTCAACCACGATCTGAAAGACCGGATGGTATCGTTGCAGGCGCGGTTTGCGGCGCTGGGCGACACCTGGCAGGACCAGGAGCACGCCAAATTCGCCGAGGAGTTCAAGCACACCATGAAGGCGCTGCGCCAGTTCGTCGAGGTTTCCAATCAGCACACGCCCTACCTGTTGCGCAAGGCCCAGCGCATCGAGGAATACCTCAACCAGCGTTAACCCATGGCCGAGCGCGCGCAGGTCACCTCGTCGGACGCGCTGGAGTTATTCCGGTCGAACCTGCTGCTTTACCTGGACAAGGCGCGCCCGGCGCTGGACGAGGTGAGCGCCGAAGTGATGCGGATGCGCAACTGGCTGGAGGACGAGCAGCGCGTGTATTGGGAAAGCCAGGTGCGGCGGCGGCGGCGGGAGTTTGACGAGGCGCAGCAGGCGCTGTTCAGCGCCAAACTGTCCCTCCTGGACCGGGCCAGCTCGGCGGAGCAGATGATGGCGCATCGGGCCCGGCGCGCGCTGCAGGCGGCGGAGGAAAAGCTGCGGAAAGTGAAACAATGGGACCGCGTGTTCGAGAGCCGGACGGCGCCGCTGGTCAAGCAGATGGAAAAGCTGCATACCGTGCTGGCGCACGACATGGTGCAGGCGGTGGCGTTTTTGACGCGGACGCTCGAGACGCTCGAGGCGTATCGGCGCGTGGCGCCGCCCGCGTCCGCCGGGGCCACCCGCGCCAGCGGCGAAACCCCATCGCCGGGAGGAGCGCCATGAAAGGCAGCGGCGCGCGGCTGGGCGGCCTCACCAAGGAGTTGCGGGCCCAATGGCTGGACACGAAAAGCTATTGGCGGGACGCCCGGGGCGAGGAGTTCGAGCGCCGCTACATGGAAGAACTCTTTGCCAGCGTGGACCGGGCGGCTACCGTGATGGAGCAATTGGACAAACTCTTAACCCAAATCAGGCGGGATTGTGAGTAGCAACCTGGGCGTCGGCCAAACACTCGAACTGCTGGAGCGGCTCCAGGCCACGGTCCGGGCTTTTGCCGCCCGGTCGGAGAAGCTCAACGCGGAATACCATGCGCAGCGGGGCCGGGAACAGCGCCTCCGCGAAGCGGTGCGCGAGCGGCAGGCGGAGGAACTGGCAGCGGCTGACCGTGAGGCCGAAGCGGCGCGGGCGGCGGCCAGCCAGGCGCTTGCCGCCCGGCACGCGGCGCGCAAGGCGCGGATCGGCGCCGCTTACCAGGCCAGCAAAGAGCAGCGCCTCGCGGAGATCGAGGCCCGGACCGGCGCGCGCAAATACGAACTGCAAAAGGCCATGCTGCAAGCCGAGCGTGACCGGGACGCGGGCCAGGCCGCCTTCGGGACGGCTTTCGAGGAGTTCAGGCATCTCCTGGCCGCCGAGCAGGCGGAGCTCGCCGCCCGGGAAACCGAGGCGCGGAAGGCTTTCCAGGGCTATCGCAAGCTCGTCCGCCGCCTGGCCGCCGCCGACCGGAAAACGCCCGCGCCCGCGCGGGATGAACAGCAACTGCTGGCGGAATTGCGCGAATGCCTGGCGCAGACGCGGGATGATCTGCGCCGCTTCCGCAGGTTCCTGCCGCTGCGCTGGTTCAAATCCCTGCCGCTATGGGGGCTGATCGCCCTGGGGCTGGTCCCGTTGCTGCTCCGGCAGTTTGGCTCGGGGCCCGCCGCTTACGGGAAGGCGGGCCTGGGCGCGGTGGGGGGGCTGGTGGTCGTCCTGATCATTCGCAGCCTGGCGCAGCGCCGGGTTCGGCGGCAGGCCGCGGCCATCGCCGACGGGCTCGCGCAGGCGCGATGCTGCCATGACGCCGCCGCGGAACGCGCCGAGGCGCATTATCAACAGGAGCTGGAACGCCTCGGAAGCGAGTTTGCGAACACCACGCAAACGGTGGACCAGGAGTTGAAGCGGGTGCTGGCGGAGGCCAGCGAACTGCGGGTGGCCTGCCGCACAGCGAGCGATGAAAAGGCGGCGCGCGCCCTGGCGAGGAATGATCACCTCCAGCGGATCCGGCAGGAGCGGCAGCACCGGCAGCAGGTGGAGGCCGGAGAACAACGCCGGCGGACGGTGGTGGCGCGCGGCCAGGCGGAGACCCGGGCCAGCGAGCAGCGGGAGGCCGCGCTCAACGCGGATTACCAGGCCGCGGGTCAGGCGCTGACGGCCGAATGGCAGCGCGCGATCGGGCCGCTCTACGCGGATATCCAGTCCCTTAACGCCCTGGCTGACAAGCTGTTCCCGCCGTGGCAGGCGCCGGGGTTCGAGGCATGGACGCCGCCCGCCCAGTTTGCGGGCGCGGCGAAGTTCGGCCGGCTGGAGGTGGAGATGGAAAAGCTCGCGCCGGCGGCGCTCCGGGACGGGCGCCTGGCGTGGCCCGGCCCGGCCCGGTTCTCGCTGCCGGCATGCCTGGCGTACCCGGGCCAGGGCTCAATCCTGTTCGAGACGGCCGAGCAGGGCCGCGACGAAGCCATTGGCGCGCTGAACAACCTCCTGTTGCGGCTGCTGGCCACCGCGCCGCCCGGACGGCTGAACTTCACCATCATTGACCCGGTGGGGCTGGGGCAGAACTTCGCCGGCATCATGCACCTGGCCGACCACGAAGCGCAGCTCATCAACAGCCGCATCTGGACCCAGCCGGGCCAGATCGAGCAGAAACTGGCCGACCTCAATGAGCACATGGAGAAGGTCATCCAGATGTACCTGCGCAATGAATATGCCACCATCGCCGAATACAACCAGCAGGCGGGGGTCATTGCGGAAAAGTATTATTTCCTCGTCGTGGCCGACTTCCCGGCGAACTTCACGGAAACCGCCGCCAAACGCCTGCTGAGCATCGCGGCCAGCGGGGCGCGCTGCGGCGTTTATACGCTGATTCATTGGGACCGGCGGCTGACGCTGCCTCCCGAGTTCATCCCGGAGGAATTGCGCGCCGACAGCGTCGGCCTGAGCGCCGTTCCGGACGGCCGCCTGTCCCCGCGCGCCCAGGCCGCGGCGATCCCCGGGGATAACCGGGCGCGCGGAGACACCCGCCGGTCCGAGCCCGCCGGCGGCGGCGGGGCTGTCTTCCGCCTTGCCGGCCCGGCCCGGCCGGGCATCCGCCTGGAACTGGAGCCGCCGCCGCCGCCGGAGTTCGCCATCGAGTTCGTGAACCGGGTGGGCGTGAGCAGCCGCGATTCCAGCCGGGTCGAGGTGCCCTTCGCGCATGTGGCGCCGCCGGCCGCGGAGATTTGGAGCCAGGACACCGCCAAAGAGCTGCTTGTCCCGATCGGGCGCACCGGCGCGACCAAGTTCCAATACCTCGCCCTGGGCAAGGGAACCTGCCAGCACGCGCTGATTGCGGGCAAGACCGGCTCGGGCAAGTCCACCCTGTTCCACGTCATCATCACCAACCTGGCGTTGTGGTGCAGCCCCGAGCAGGTGGAGTTTTACCTGGTGGACTTCAAGAAAGGCGTCGAGTTCAAGTGCTACGCGACCCACCGCCTGCCCCATGCGCGCGTGGTGGCCATCGAGAGCGACCGGGAGTTCGGCCTGAGCGTCCTGCAGCGGGTGGACGACGAATTGAAGCGCCGCGGCGACCTGTTCCGCCAGCGGGGCGTGCAGGACATCGCCGGATACCTGCGGACGGGCGGCCCGGAGCCCATCCCGCGCTCGCTGCTGATCATTGACGAGTTCCAGGAGTTCTTTGTGGAGGACGACCGCATCTCGCAGACGGCCTCGCTGCTGCTGGACCGGCTGGTGCGGCAGGGGCGGGCGTTTGGCATCCACGTGCTGCTCGGCTCGCAGACGCTGGGCGGGGCCTACACGGTCGCGCGCACCACGCTCGGCCAGATGGTCATTCGCATCGCCCTCCAGTGCAACGAAGCCGACGCCTACCTGATCATGGACGAAAACAACCCCGCGCCGCGCCTGCTGTCGCGCCCCGGCGAGGGCATCTACAACGACATGGCCGGCCGGCTCGAAGGCAACAGCCCCTTCCAGGTGGTCTGGCTGCCCGACCAGGTGCGGGAAACCGCCCTGGCCGAAGTGCGGGTCCGGGCGGACCAGGCCGGCGCCCAGAGACCCGGCGCGGACGGAGGGCCGCTTTACCCGGGGCCGATTGTCTTCGAGGGCAACGCGCCGGCGGACGTGCGGGAAAACGCGCCGCTGCGGCGGCTGCTGGAGGCCCCGGCGATTGCCCCGGCGGCGGCGGGCCGGATCTGGCTGGGAGCGCCCAATTCGATCAAAGGCCCCACCGAGGCGGTATTTCCGCGCCAGAGCGGAAGCCACCTGTTGCTGGTGGGGCAGCGCGACGAAACGCTGCTGGGCCTGCTTTCCCTCGGGCTCCTCGCCCTGGCCGGCCAGTACCCGGCGGGCGCGGCGCGGTTCATCCTCTGCGACGGCACCGCGCCGGGCACCGCCCCGCGGCAGTATATGGAGCAAATCATCCGCGCCATCCCGCACCCGGTTACGCAGGCCCGCGCGGGCGACCTGGACGAAATCTTCAAAGGCCTGGCGGCGGACATGCGGCAGCGGGCCGAGGCGGTGGACCCCGAGGCGGCCCCGCCGGTTTTCCTGTTTCTTCACGGCCTGCAGAAATACGGCAAGCTGCGGTATGAGGAAGACTTCAGCTTCGCCACTGGCGATGCGGAGGCCGAGGCCAATCCCGCCCAGCGGCTGAACCACCTCATCTGTGAAGGCGCGCGGCTCGGCTGCCACGTGATCGCCACCTGCGACACCTACAACAACGTCACCCGGTTCCTCAGCCGGAAGGCCCTCAGCGAATTCGAGCTGCGCGTGCTCTTCCAGATGAGCGCCAACGATTCCGCCAGCCTCATTGACAGCCCGAAAGCCAGCCTGCTCGGGCTGCATCGCGCGCTCTTCTTCAACGCGCAGGAGGGCACCCTCGAAACTTTCCGCCCCTACGCGCCGCCCGCTCGCGAGTGGCTCGAACAAACCGCCCGCAACCTGGCCCGCCTGCTCGCGCCGGGAAACCGCGCGCCCGCGTGAGGCGCCCGCCGCCCCGCCGCCCCGCCGGGCGGGGGAACATTTTTCAACTCCCCCCTTTACAGGGCGATGAAGTTGGCTAAACTACCCGGCAGAAACCAAAATATATGCGTAACACATTTACCCTCCTCGCCAGCCTGGCCATGGCCGGGGCTTTGCTGACCGGGTGCGCCAATACGGAGAAGAAACTGGGGCGCGGCATGAGCAACATGACGGAGCTCGTTCGCCTGGGTGAAATGCGCCGCAGCATCGAGCAGACCGCCCTGTTCGATCAACCGGGCGGCCACTATGCCACCGGCTTTCTCCGCGGCCTCAATCGGACGCTCGCCCGGACGGGCGTGGGCCTCTATGAGGTCGTCACCGCCCCCTTCCCGCCCTACGACCCGATTTTTACCGATTATCTCTCCCCGAACCCGGTGTATCCCGACAATTACCGGCCGGGCATCCTCGACGATGCGATGTTCGCCACCGATGCCAACATGGGCTTCAGCGGTGGCGATATCTTCCCCTATATCCCGGGCAGCCGGTTCAAGATTTTCGAGACCCACTAACGTCCGCGGCTAATCCCCTCGCCGCCGTCCCGGGTATGCGGCCCCGCGGCGCGCCGCCGGGCCCGGCTTCGCCGGATCAACTTTGAGTGTCTTTTAGCGCCGGTTTGTGGCAAAAGAATGGGCGTGGCGCTGGAAATACAATCGCCCGGCAAGGTTAACCTGCTGCTGAACATCCTCGGCCGCCGCCCGGACGGCTTCCACGAGCTGGAAACCGTGTTCCACCCGGTCCAGGTGTTTGACCATCTGCGGCTGGCGCGGGGCGGCTCCGGCATTCAACTGCGCTGCAGCGATCCCCGCCTGCCGACGGATGCGCGCAACCTGGTCTATCGCGCCGCGGCGATGTTCCTCAAGGCGGCGGCCATCCCGGACGGCGTGCGCCTGGACCTCCGGAAAAATCTCCCGCTGGCGGCGGGTTTGGGCGGCGGCAGCAGCAACGCCGCCATCACCCTGCTGGGCCTCAACGAGCTTTTCGGCGAACCCCTCACGCCCGAACACCTGCATCGCCTGGCCGCCGCCCTGGGTTCCGATGTCTCGTTCTTCCTCCGCCGCCAGCCGGCCCTGGCCGGCGGCCGCGGCGAACGCCTCGAACCCTTGCCCCCTTTTCCCGCCCTGCGCGGCGCGGCCTTTGTGCTGATCCATCCCGGCTTTGGCATCTCCACCGCCTGGGCCTACCAGCAACTGGCGCGCTTCCCGGACGCGCTCAACGGCCGCCCCGGGCGCGCGCGGCAGCTCGTCGCGCTGCTGCAAACGGCTGACCTGCCAACGGCGGGCGCGGCTTTCTACAACGCGCTCGAAGCGCCGGCCCTGGCCAAATATCCCCTGCTGGCCCTGTTCCAGGAATTCCTCCGCGCCCACGGCGCGGCGGCCGCGCTCATGTCCGGCAGCGGCTCGACCACGTTCGCGGTGGTTTCCGGGCTGGCCGCCGCCCGGGCGCTGGCGGAGAAGTTTAAAGCCCGGTTCGGCGCGAGCAACTGGATCGCGGTGCTGCCGGTCTGAGCCTGACCCGCGCTCCCGCGCCGGCCGGCCGCGGGCCCCTCCACGCCGCGAGCCGGGGCTGAACCCGCCCGCGCCCGCGCCCGGCCCGGCAGCCGAAGCACGCCCGCGGGTTGCATTTGCCGGGAAGATGGAGTGTAATCCCGCCATGATAACCAGGCATCGCTTTCTTTCTGGCGCCGGCTGGATCCGGCTGCTCTTCACCGTCCTGCCGGCCCTGGGCCTGGCGGCTTGCGCCCGCGCCCCCCGGGCGGACGCCCCTCAAACCTTCCGGGTGATGACCTACAACATTCATCACGGGGCCGGGCTGGACGAGCGGATTGATTTCGCGCGCATCGCCGACCTGATCCGGCGCGAGCAGGCGGACATCGTGGCCCTGCAGGAAGTGGATAAAGGCGTGCAGCGAACGGCGCGGCGCGATTGTCCGGCCGAGCTGGCCGCGCTGACCGGCCTGACCTGCGTGTTCAGCAACAACTTCCATTTTCAGGGCGGCGAATACGGCAACGCCGTGCTGACGCGCTTCCCCGTCAAGCGCTGGACCAACCGGCATTACCAGATGCTCCGCCCCGGCGAGCAGCGCGGCCTTTTGCAGGTGGTGCTGGATGTCCGCGGCCGGGAGCTGGTCTTTCTCAACACGCATATTGACTACCGGCCGGGGGACGACGAGCGGCTCGCGCACGCGGGGGAAATCCTGGAAACAGCCCGCGCCTGGCCCGGACGGCCGGTCATCCTGTGCGGGGATTTTAACGACACCCCCGGGAGCCGCACGCACCAGAAAATTGCCACCGCCTTCCTCGATACCTGGCTGACGGCCGGCACGGGCGACGGCAACACCTTCCCCGCGCAAAAACCCGCCACGCGCATTGACTACGTCTGGCTGTCCCGCGGCAGTGCCCTCGACCCGGTCAAGGCCTGGGTGCCCGAATCCGACGCCTCCGATCACCTCCCGGTCGTGGTCGAGTTCCGCTGGCGTTGAGCCGGGCTCAGGCGGCGCGCAGTTCCCGGAGCCGGGCGAAGGCGGCGTCCCACGCGGTTGCGTAGGGCTGCAGCGGGCTGGTTTTGGTGGAATGCCGGAGGAGTTCGCGCGCCTGTTCGAGGGAGGTGAGGTGTCCCAATGCCAGGGCCTGCGCCACGACGTTGCCGAGCGCGGCGGCATCCGGCGGCGCCGCGACCACCGGCCGGCGCACGGCATTGGCGATGAAGTGCTGGAGCAGGTCGCCGCCCGCGCCGCCCAGCAGGTAGAGCCGCGCCACCGGCCGCCCGGCCAGGGCTTCCAGCTCTTCGAGCGCCTGGCGGTATGACAGCGCGAGGCTCTCCAGCACGCAGCGAATGATCGCGCCGGGCTTGCGCGGCACGGGCTGGCGCGTCTCGCGGCAGAACGCCTGGACCTTGAGCGGCATGTCGCCCGCCGCGGCGAAGCGGGGATCGGCGGGGTCAATCAGCGCCTCGAACGCGGGCGAGGCGCCCGCCAGATGCGTCAGCAGCGCGTCATCGATCTCCCGGTCCTGGGCCTTCCAGAAACGCCGGCACTCCTCGAGCAGCCACAGGCCCATCGTCTGCTTGAAAAACCGGATGGAATCGCCGTAGCCGGGTTCATGGGTGAACCCTTGCGCGCGGGCGGCCTCCGTGAGGATCGGCTGGCCGATCAGGGCGCCCACGTCGGTCCGGGACCCCAGCCGCAAATACGCCCAGCTTTCCCCCTCGGGCACGGGCAAACCCGTCAGCGCCGCCGCGGTCTGGTCCGAGCAGGAGGCCACCACCACGGTGTCTTCCAGGTGGGTGGACTTTGCGATCGCCGGCTGCAGCGGCCCCAGCTCCGTGCCCGCGGCAACCAGGGGCGGCAGCAGCCGGGCCGGAACCCCCGCCGCCTGGAGCAGGCGCGGCGACCAGGCCCGCGTGGCCGGGTTGTAAAGCCGCGTTGCGCCGGCCAGCGACCGCTCGCCGCGCGCCACACCCGCCAGCAGGTAATTGAAGGCATCCGCCACCGGCAACAGCCGCTCGGCCCGGGCCAGCCGCCGCGGCTTCTCCGCCGCCAACTGCGAAAGGGTGCTCCCGGGAGACAGCTGCCCGCCGGTCTCGGCATAAAGCGCCTCGGGCGGGATGGCCGCCCCCACCTTTCGCATCCCCTCCTCCCTGCGGCGGTCGCGGTAATGATAGGTGGGCGTGATCAGGCTGCCGTCCGGCTCGAACAGCAGATAATCGCCGCCCCAGGAATCGCAACTGATGCTGTCCACGGCTTCCTCGTAGGTGCCGACGGCGTTCAGCCCCTGGAGGATTTCCTCATACAGCCACGGAATGTTCCACAGCCAGGCGTCCTTCTCCAAAATCGGCGTATTCGGGAAACTGCGCACCTCGCTGATCGTCAGCGAATCCTCATGCAGCGTGCCCAGCATCACCCGGCCGCTTTCCGCGCCCAGATCACAGGCCACATAATACTTGCTCATCTGCGGCGGCATTGCCGCAATTACTGTGCCTTGCGCGGCTTTTCCGCAATGTTCGGAGCCGGGGGCTGACCCGCCGGGGCGCAGGCGCGGCTGGCCGGGGGCGCACCCCGAAAAAGCCCGGCCGGGCGTGTACCGAAAAAAGACAAGGCGGCGAGCGTCGCGGGCAGTTCAAAGCCGCTGATGCCGCGTACGCCGGGTTGCGGGCAAACCGCTTGGCCCGGGGCTTCTGAGAGCGAGTGCCAGCCCATGATGACGCGCCGCGTTTCGCCGGGGCTTTCCGCGCTGCCCTGGCATGACGAAGAGCAACACCCCGTCGAACGGCCGCGCCAGTTCGGGACGCTGGGCGATGCGCTGTCAGGCCACGATCCGGTGCTGACCCGGTCGCTGGCCTTCGATAAGACATTCGCGCAGCCAAAAGCCCTCCAAACGCCCGATCGCCCTTGAAAACCCTCCTCCCGCCGGTCTTGGATTTATAACTAGCTGCTTTTACAGAACTTAGTAATTATCCCCCCGTCTTTTCTCCTCGTTTTGGCCTTTCCCGGCATTCAAAGCCATCATTCCGATCCCCTGGACTTACCCTGCCATCAGGCCGTGTACAAGGGGTGTACAAGGGGTGCCCATCGGGTGTACCAGCTAAAATTCTATGGACCTCCGGTGAGCATCCCTTGTACACCCCTTGTACACGGCCTGATAGTAGGGTAAATGCAGGGGAAATGCAGGGTAGGTTCAAGGCTCGCTACAGCCGGGATAAGTTGGATTTTGTCTCCGTTTAGCCCATTCCATCGTTTGTAAGTTATTGATTTTACAAGTAAAAGGCGGTTGGGGTTCAGCAGCGATGCCGCTGAATTCGTCAAACAAGGGGTTGCCAGGGCTATGGTCTGGGCGGTCAGGGCTGCCCGGGCCTCGATGGAGCGAGGGCGGGCGGTTGAATTACCCCGATGAAGCGTTCCGGTTTATGTATTGCAGGTGCTTTTGGGGCGTTCGTTGGCCCTTTTGCCAGCCGCCGGTGTATTTGGGGCGCCGGGGCTTAATCAAAAAACCGCCTGTTTAGGGTTTTTAGCCCGTGGCAGGCGGTTTTCGGCGGGAACTCGTGGCCGACGGTTAAGCCAGTCCAAACTCTTTCTTGTTTAGCTCGCAGGAGACGAGGACGGGGCGGTCGGCGAGCCGGGCTTTGAGCAGGGCCTGCTCGTCGGCCCCGGCGGTCAGCGGGAGCGCGACCTGGCCGCCTTCGGCGGCGCTGCGTTGCAAGGCGAACATGATTTCGGCGCCCAGGGCGGCGTGGTCGAAGTTGCAGGGGTGGACCTTTTGGGGGTCGTCGAGCCAGTCGGCCATTTCCTGGATGTAGGGCGGCATGTCGAGGTCGTAGTTCATTGCGCCGTCGCCGGATTGGGCGCCGCCGGAGCGGGTGACGGCGCGCCAGCCGCCGTTGGTGAGGACTTCGGCAAAGCCCTCGGTGCCTTGCGCGCCGATGCGGTTTTTGCCCCACCATTTGGCGACTTCGGGCTGGTCGGGTGCGCCGGCGCCGCACTCGTAGATGCCGCGCACGCCGTTGGCGAACTGGACGAAGCCGCCGAGGTAGTCGGGCGAGGGGTGGTTATCGCCGAACTTGGCGCGCCCGGCGGCCTGGGCCATGGCCCACGCGCCCGGGGCGTATTGATTGAACCAGCAGGTGTAGTCAATCAGGTGGGAGAGCATGTGGGTCATCCAGCCGGGGGAGCTGCCATAGACGGTGTGCACGCGGCCCAGCGCGCCGCTGGCGATGATTTCCTTCACCTTCTGGTAATGGCGGCCGTAGCGGTGCTGGTGGCTGACGACGGCTTTGACGCCGGCTTTGCGGAGCCGGTCGCGGATCGTGAACAGCTCGGCGCTGGTCAGGGTGACGGGCTTTTCGAAGGCGATGAGTTGGGCGCCGCCGGCCAGCGCCGCCTCGATCAGGGGGGTGCGCAGGTTGGGCAGCGTGCAAAAGCAGAACACGTCCGGTTTTACCGCCCGGGCCAGGGCGGCGGCGTCGGTGCCTTTCTGCGGCTGGCCCAGCCGGGCGGCGGCATCGTCGAGGCGTTTCGGATCAATGTCGCAGATGCCGGTGACCTGGAATCGGGGGTTGGCGTTGAAGGCGGCGGCGTGGTGCATGCCGCGTTTGCCCATGCCGACGACGAGAACCGAGTATTTTTTCATAAGCGGGTATGGCGAGAGATGGCAATCAGGGTGCGGGGATTGGAAGTTGTAGGGCGCGGAGGGTCTGGCGGACGCGGGTGGTGGAGGGAAGGCGGGCGCCGGGGAGGAATCCCGCGGCGCCCGGCTCGAGTTCCAATGCGGGCTACTTGCAACTGCAGCCGCAGGCGCCGCCCTGGGCGGGGCCTTTGCCGGCGGGGGCCAGGTGGGCGTATTTGGCGTCCCAGGCCTTCAGCTTGGCGATGACGTAATCCACTTCCTTCGCGGTGAGCTCGGGGAACATCGGCAGGCTGATGCAGCAGGCGGCGTTGGCTTCGGCGTTGGCGACGCTGCCGACGATGCGGGCTTTCTTGCCCCACGGATAGCCGCGCTGCTGGTGAATGGCGATCGAGTAATGGGTCTTGGCGTCCACGCCGTTCTTGACGAGGTAATCCAGCAACTGGTCGCGCCACTGGGGTTTCTTGACCTCGATGACGTAGAGGTGGAAGACGTGGCGGTAGCCTTTCAGCTCGACCGGCAGGTCAAAGGTCCGGCAGTCCTTCAGGCCCTGGGTGTAGCGGGCCGCCCACTGGCGGCGGGCGTCGTTATACTCGTCAATGTGCTTGAGTTTGGCGCTCAGGATGCCGGCATGGAGATCGTCCAGGCGGCTGTTGAAGCCGAAGCTGTGCACGTTGCGGGCCGTGGAGCCGTGGTTGCGCAAGCGGCGCACGGCGGCATCAATGGCGGCGTTGTTGGTGACCAGCGCGCCGCCGTCGCCAAAGGTGCCGAGGTTCTTCTGGATGATGAAGCTGGTGGTGGCGGCGTCGCTCAACTGGCCGATCCGGAACTTCGGCCCGCGCGCGCCGATGGCCTGGGCGTTGTCCTCGATCACCTTGAGCTTGTGTTTCCGGGCAATCTTGCTGATGGCCGTCATGTCGGCGCACTGGCCGTAGAGGTGGACGGGGATGATGGCCTTGGTCTTGCGCGTGATGGCGGCCTCGATCCGGCCCGGGCAGATGCACTTGCTGCCGGCCTGGCAATCCACGAACACGGCGGTGGCCCCGGCGATCCAGATGGCTTCGGCGGTCGCGAAGAAGGTGTTGGGGTGCGTGATGACTTCGTCGCCCGGGCCAATGCCCAGGGCCATCAGCGCCAGCCAGATGGCGTCGGTCCCGTTGCCCAGGCCGACGGCGTACTTGGTGCCGTGGTAGGCCGCCAGCTCGCTTTCGAACTTCTTGAGCATGGGGCCCATGACGTATTGGCCGCTCTCCAGGACGGTCTTAATGTTTTTATCAATCTCGGATTTGATATTACGATACTGACGGACGTGGCCGTAAAACGCTACATTCATGGGGCGAAAGACTACTTTTCCGAAATGGGGACACAAGTGTTTTTTTGGATTCCGACGAAAAAAATCGCCGCCGCGGGGGGAGGGGGCTAGGATGGCTGGCGGCGTGAAACGAATGGGCAAACCTGGAGTAAGGCCGGCATGAACCTGCCGTATAAAGTGGCGACGCTGTTGTATTGCTTCAGCGAGGGCGGGGAAATTCTGCTGCTGGAGCGGGCGCAGGAGCCCAACCGGGGGCGGTGGAGCCCCTGCGGCGGCAAGCTGCGCATGGCGGCGGGTGAATCGCCCTACGCCTGCGCCTGCCGCGAGGCGCGGGAGGAGCTGGGGCTGGCGCTGACGCCCCGGGATTTGTGGCTGACCGGCCTGGCCAGCGAGCATGGCTATGAAGGGCAGGCGCACTGGCTCATGTTTTTGTTCGAGGTCCGGCCGCGGCTGCGCCAGTTGCCGCCGGCGCACCGGGAGGGGCGCTTCCAGTTTTTTACGCGGGCGGCGCTGGCGGAATTGCCGATCCCGCAGACGGACCGGGAGCGCATTTGGCCCTGGTTCTGGCAGCATCGCGGCGGGTTCTTTGCCGCGCATTGCCATTGTCACCCGGACGGGCGCCACGAGTGGACGCTGGAGGAATCCCGGATTGCCCATGCCTGACGAGCCGGTCATTGATTTGCAGAGCGATTCGTATTTCATGGGCGAGGCCCTGCGCCAGGCCGCGCGGGCCGCGGCCGCCGGGGAGGTGCCGGTCGGGGCGGTGATCGTGCGCGCGGGGCGGGTCATTGCCCGCGCGTTCAACCAGGTGGAATTGCTCAAGGATGCCACGGCGCATGCGGAGATGCTGGCCGTGACGCAGGCCGAAGCGGTGCAGGGCGACTGGCGGCTGACGGACTGCACGCTGTACGTCACCAAGGAGCCGTGCCCGATGTGCGCGGGGGCCATCGTGCATGCGCGCCTGGCCCGCGTGGTGTATGGCGCCCACGACCCGAAGGCGGGCGCGGCCGGCAGCGCGTTGAACCTGCTGCAGTTCCCGACGCTGAACCACCGCTGCGCAATCACCGGCGGGGTGCGCGAGGCGGAATGCCGCGCGCTGCTCCAGTCGTTTTTCGCGGCGCAGCGGAAAAAGGAGCCGTAGCCGGCGGTGCAAAACGCGGTTGCGCGCCCGCGGCGGGTTTCCTATACTGCCGGAGTCCGGATGAGCCCAACCGAGTCCAAATACGTCGAGAACAAAGCCTACCTGGCGCGCCTGGCGCGCGAGGCGCGGCTGGGCGCGCGCGAGAACTGGCTGCGGCAGGCCACGGAGTTTCTCCCGGAGGAACAGTGGTTTCGGCATGTGAAGCAGGACTTTCCCAAGTACGTGCCGTTTCTGATGAAGCAGTGCGAACTGGAGTTTCGGGGCCGGATTCTGGAGATTGGCGCGGGCGGGGCCTGGCTGAGCGCCGAACTTTCCAAACTGCCCCGGGTGGTGGCCATCATGGCGACGGATCTCTCGCCCTACCCGCTCAAGGAATACGCGCCGCGGGTCTTCGAGCTGCGCCACGCCCATGCCCGGAAGATCACGCGGATGGCGTCGGACTTCCACCGCCTGGATTTTCCCGACCATTATTTCGACTACGTGGTTTGCTCGTCTGTGCTGCATCGGGCGACGAACATCGTGCTGGCGCTGCGCGAAGCCAAGCGCGTGCTCAAACCCGGCGGGCAACTGGTGGTCATTCGCGAGCCGGTCTGGCCCCTGGTGCGGATCAAGTCCCGCGCCCGGATCCTGGCCAAGCTGCTGGCCACGGGCATCAACGACCACTTCTACACGCTGTCCGATTACCGGGAGTTCTTCAAACAGGCCGCCCTGCCCATGCAGGCCCAAAAGGTCAACCTGTCCCGCGGCTTCAAATACTACGTGGATAGCGTGGTCAATGGGTTGACCCACGCCCGCTACGCCTTCATTGGCACCCGGCGCGGGCGGTCGTCCTGAGCCGCCGGCGCGCGGCGGCGCGGCGAGCTGCGAACCTGAAATGAATCATTCCCTCACCGCGTGGAAGGAAGCCGCCGCGGAAGCGGCCCTCACGGCGTTCCTCAACCGCGAAATCAAGTCCCTGGGCGTGGTCCGGGAACTGGCCATCCGCACCCGGGAGAAGACGCTGCGGATTGCGGTGGACCTGAAAGGGGAGGCGGCGCGCCTCTGGATCGAGGCGGCGGCGTACGAACTGAGCGAGCGGGACGGGGAGGTTTACCTCGTTGTGCGGGGCATCACCGCTTCCCGCGAATGGATTGCGGCGGCGTTGAACCAATACGTCGCCGGCCGGGCCTTTCGGCTGCCGCCGGCCGCCCGGTTTCTGCGGTGACCGCCGGCGCCGGGGAGGCAAACGGCATTGCCTCCGCGCGGGCAAAGGGTTACCAATCAGCATCAATAATTATGATGGCGTCAGACCGGAAGCATGTAAGCGGGGCGTTCAGCCGCCGAACCTTTCTCAAGTCGGCCTCCCTGACCCTGGGCGGCCTGGGGCTGGCCAGGTATGGGCGGCTCGAGGGCTGGGCCGGGGCGGCGCCCGCCGCGGCGCCGGCCGCCCTGGGCGCCGCGGATCTGCCCCGCGGCAGCGCCTCCGCGCCGGTGCCGCTGCCGCACTTCCCCGACCGCCTGCATGCGTTTGTGTGGCGCAACTGGCAATTGGTGCCCGCCCGCCGCATGGCGGAAGTCGTCGGAACCAGCGCCAGCCGGATTGTGCGCCTGGGCCGGAGCATGGGGCTGGCGGGGCCGCCGCGGATCACTGCGGAGCAGCAGCGCCGGTCCGCGCTGACGGTCATCCGCCGCAACTGGCATCTGCTGCCCTACGACCAGCTCCTGCAGCTCCTGGGCTGGACGGCGGAAGAAATGGCTTTCTCGCTGCGCGAGGATGATTTCCTGTTCATCAAGCTGGGCAGCCTCAAACCGGCATGCGAACGCCTGCGCTATCGTCCGCCCGAGGCGGCCGCCCGCGCGCGGGCGCGGGAGATGGCCGCCGTTCTGCGCGCCGAGTTTTCCGGGGGCGTCGGGCACTCCGGGCAGCCTTTGTTTGCGTTCGTCCGGCAGTTATCGCAGCCTCCCCGGGCTGCCGCGGCTCCGTCCGGAGCCAGCGCCTTTTCCCCGCGGTTCTGCTATTCCTATTTTGCCCTCTACGGGGATCCGCTGTTGGATCCGACGTTGGATCCCTACCCCGACGGCTACCTGGCGCGGCTGGCCGCCGCCGGGGTGGAGGGGGTCTGGCTGCAGGCGGTCCTGACGCGGCTCGCGCCGTTCCCGTGGGATGCGCGGCAGAGCCAGCACTACGAGGCGCGGCTGCGGAATCTGCGCCGGCTGGTCGAGCGGGCCCGGCGGCGGGGGGTGGGCGTTTATCTCTACCTGAACGAGCCGCGTTCCTGCCCGGTGAGTTTCTTTGCCACGCGCCCGGGTTTGAAAGGCGTGCCGGCGGGTGACTTTGCCGCCCTGTGCACCAGCGTGCCCGAAGTGCGCGCGTGGCTCGCGTCGGCGGTGGCCTCCATCTGCCGCGCCGTTCCCGGGCTGGCGGGCTTCTTCACCATCAGCGGGTCCGAGAACCTGACCAATTGCTGGTCGCACGGCGGTGGCCAGGGATGCCCGCGCTGCGGCCAGCGTTCGCCCGCCGAGGTGATTGCCGAGTTGAACACCACCTTTTACGAAGGCATCCGCCAGGCCGGCCACGGCCAGAAGCTGATCGTCTGGGATTGGGGCTGGCACGATGGCTGGGTGGAGAAGATTATCGCGCAGCTTCCCCCCGAGGTTGCGTTCATGAGCGTCAGCGAATGGGGCATGCCGATCAAGCGCGGCGGCGTGGCCACGGCCGTTGGCGAATACTCGATTTCCACCATCGGCCCCGGCGAGCGCGCCCGGCAGCGCTGGCAACAGGCCCGCGCCCGGGGCCTGCGCACGGTGGCCAAGACGCAGTGCGGCAACACCTGGGAACTCTCGGCGGTTCCGTACATCCCGGCGCTGGCCAATGTCGCCCGCCACATCGCCAACCTCCGCCAGCAGGGCGTCAACGGCCTCATGCTCGGCTGGACGCTGGGCGGGTATCCGTCGCCCAACCTCGAAGTGGCCGCGGAACTGGGGTCCGCGCCTGCCGGCAGCCCGGCGGCCGAGCCGGAGCACGCCCTGGCGCGGGTGGCGGAGCGCCGGTTTGGAACCGCGCTGGCGGCGCCGATGGTGCGGGCCTGGCAGGATTACAGCGCGGCGTTCAGCGAGTTTCCCTTTCACGGCGGCCTGGTCTATAGCGCGCCGATGCAGGTCGGCCCGGCCAATCCGCTTTGGGGCGAGGCGACCGGCTATCGCGCCACGATGGTCGGCTTTCCCTACGACGATCTGGACGCCTGGCGCGCCGTCTATCCGCCGGAAGTCTTTATCGAGCAATTCGAGAAGGTGGCGGACGGCTTCGAGCGCGCGCACGCCAGCCTGGCCGCGGCCTGCCAGGCCTGCCGCCGCGAGTTGACCCCGGCGCAGGCCGCCGCCGCGGGGGAGGAGTTGGACGTGGGCGAAGCCGCCGCCCTGCATTTCCGCAGCACGGCCAACCAGGCCCGCTTCATCCTCGCGCGCCGCCGGCTGCAAGCGGCCGGGTCGACGGCCGAGGCGCAGGCGGCCGGGGTGGAACTCGAGGAATTGCTGCGCGCGGAGATGCGCCTGGCGCGGCGCCTGCACGTCCTGCAAACGCGCGACTCGCGGATTGGCTTCGAGGCCTCCAACCAGTATTACTACGTGCCGGTGGACCTGGCGGAGAAAGTCATCAACTGCCAGGACTTGCTGACCCGCTGGCTGCCGGCGGCGCGCCGCCGCCACGGATAGGAGCAGAGGGTGAGGGGTGCTCCTCATCCCTGCCCATGCCGCATCTGGTACCACCACCGGCCCGCCCATAGACTCCATCCTGAAGCTGAAACTGAACGGTTCGGCCATGGACCTGGGGGCGCTCTGAGTTGCTTTGTGGCCCAACATGACGATGCCGGGTTCTGGTGTTGAGTTGGAGCGGCCGTTGGGCTAGCTTGGGTTATCGTGAAGCCCAAAGCGAAAAAGACGAAGGCGGAAGTCCCATTCGATCCGGTGCTGTTTGCGGCGACCGTGCCAGCGCGCAAACCCACCCCTCAAGACATAGCTGATGCTAAAGAGCACGAAGACGACGCCATCGAGCCCCAGCAGTACGACTCGATGGAAGACATGGTCAAAGACCTATGATCTTCCGGCGCGCCGTCCGGTTCAAACGCGAGTTCAAAGCACTTCCGCCTGATATCCAAAGAGTCGCGCGGGCCAAGTTCGCCTTGTTCAGCTCGAATTGGCGGCATCCCTCGCTTCGCTACCACAAACTTGAAAGCCTCACTTGGCACGGCCATCAGGTCTTCGACCTCTGGGTGACCGAGCACTACCGCGTCCTGTTCGTGATTGACCACGACGTCATCGTGTCTTTTTCCATCGGCCCGCACGGCATCGTCTCGAAATAGCGCAGGGCGGGGTCGCCCCATCCTGAAAATTGAGCCCGGCGGCTCGGCGATGGACCTGGAGCCGCCGGACGGCCTTATACGCCGGACTTGTTTTCGGCGTGGGAGGGCGTTAGCGTTTTCGGCCGCTGGCGTTGAAGACGCCACGGATCCGAAGAACTCTGGTATGCATTTACAGCTCATTGACTGGCTGATCGTTCTGGCCACCCTGCTCATTTGTTTTGTGCCGGCGCTGTTTTTCGGCAAGCGCGCGGGGCGGAACACCACTGAATTCTTTGTCTCGGGCCGGGCGGTGCCGTGGTGGCTGGCTGGGTTGTCCATGGTGGCGACCACGTTCAGCAGCGATACGCCCAACCTGGTGACCGACATCGTCCGGCAGAGGGGCGTTGCCGGCAACTGGGTGTGGTGGGCGTTTGTGCTGACGGGCGTCGCGACGGTTTTCTTTTATGCCCGGATGTGGCGGCGCTCGGAGGTGATGACGGACCTGGAGTTTTATGAAATCCGTTACTCCGGCAAGGCGGCCAGCATCGTGCGCGGGTTCCGTTCGATCTACCTGGGGCTGTTTTTCAACTGCGTCATCCTGGCCACGGTCTGCCTGGCCGCCTGCAAGATCGCCAATATCCTCTTTGGACTGCCCCGCTGGCAGACCCTGCTGCTGTGCGGCCTGCTGAACGTGGTGTTTGCCGCGCACTCGGGGCTTTGGGGCGTGCTGGTCATTGATATGCTCCAGTTTTTCATCAAGATGACGGCGGTGATTGCCGCGGCGTTTTTCGCGGTTCAGCATGTCGGCGGGCTGTCGGTGATGGTGGAGCGGCTCTCCGCGCCGCGGCTCGCCCCGGATGGCCAGACCCTGCTGCATTATCTGAACGTGCTGCCCGACTTCAGCAGCAACTGGGACCTGGTGGTGGCGGTGTTCATCATGCCCCTGGCGGTGCAGTGGTGGGCGACGTGGTATCCGGGTTCGGAGCCGGGCGGCGGCAGCTACATTGCGCAGCGCCTGCTGGCTTCCCGGTCGGAGCGGGATTCGCTTGGCGCGGTGCTGTTCTTTAATGTGGCGCATTATGTTCTGCGTCCCTGGCCGTGGATCCTGGTCGGCCTGTGTTCGCTGCTGGTGTATCCGGAGCTGGCGGACATCCAGAAAGCCTTTCCCAATCTCGACCCCCACTTGCTGGGGCATGACATTGCCTACCCGGCCATGCTCAAGTTTCTGCCGGTCGGGTTCATCGGCCTGATGGTGGGCGGGTTGATCGCCGCCAACTCTTCGACGGTGCTGACCCATTTGAACTGGGGCGCCTCCTACCTCGTGCATGACTTTTACCGGCGGTTTCTCAACCGGGGCGCGGCGGAGCAGCACTATGTGCGGGCGGGCCGCCTGACCACCGTGGGCCTGTTTGTGTGCGCCGGCGGCATGGTTTACCTGCTGGATTCGGCCAAATCCGCCTTCGACCTCATCCTCCAGATCGGGGCGGGCACGGGGCTGTTGTACCTGCTGCGCTGGTTCTGGTGGCGGATTACCGCCTGGTGCGAAGTGGTGGCGATGATCAGCTCGTTCGGCATTTCCCTGGTTCTGCTAATTCTCAAGACGCAATGCGGCGTGGCGATCAGCACCCATTACGCGCTCTTGCTGACCATCGCCGTCACCACGGTGTGCTGGATGGTGACCGCTTTCGTCGGCCCCCAAACCGACCGCCAGACGCTGATCGAGTTCTACCGGAAGGTTCGGCCCTTCGGCCCCGGCTGGCGGCGCATCCGCGAAGCCGCGGGTGTTTCCGCGGCGGAAGCCGCGGCCACGCGCGAGAATATCCCGCTGGCGTTGCTGGGCTGGTCGGCGGGCTGCGCGGTCATCTGGTCGTCGTTGTTCGCGGTGGGCAATTTCCTCTATGGCCGGATCGGCCTGGCGCTGTGGTTGAGCGGCGTATTCATCGCCTGCGGCGGGGTTTTGCTCTATGTGATTAACCAGCTCTGGGCCGGCCAAAGCCCGGCCTCGAACTCCCGATGAACCGCCTAATCGCTCTGATGCTGCTCTCTTTGACAGCGGGCCACGCCTTGGCAGCCGGCGACTCTCCCGCGCTAATCCCGGCTCCTCGCAAACTGGAGAGCCGGGAAGGAACCTTCAACCTTCACCCGAAAACGCATATCCTGGCCGACCGCGCCTCCCAGGATACGGCCCGCTATCTGGCGGAACGTTTGCGCCAGGCGACCGGTTATAAACTCAAGACCACCCTTGGCACTGAGCCGCGAAAGGCCAAGGGCGCGATTATACTCACCACCCAGGAGGCCAAGGCGGCCTTGGGCCCGGAAGGCTACGAACTGATCGTGGCCCCGGATGAGGTTGCGCTGCGCGCCTCCGGCCAGGCGGGCATGTTCTACGGCGTCCAATCTTTGCTGCAACTGTTGCCGCCGCAGATCTTCGCCGCAAAACCTGAGCCCGGCCAGGCATGGCAGGCGCCTTGCGTCTGGATCGAGGATCAGCCGCGCTTCAAGTGGCGCGGGGTGTTGTTCGACACGGCCCGCCACTTCTTTCCCAAAGCCGAAGTCAAACAACTGCTGGATGTGCTGGCGCTGCACAAAGTGAATATGCTTCAACTGCATCTGACCGATGACCAGGGGTGGCGCGTCGAGATTGGCAGGTATCCCCGCCTGACCCAGGTTGGCGCATGGCGGGATGAGGCGGGATTCGGCCTGGACCCGAAGCTCAGCACCACTTACGGACCGGACGGGCGGTACGGCGGCTACTACACCAAAGCGGATATTTGGGATATCGTCGCCTATGCCGCGGCCCGGCATATCACCGTGGTGCCGGAGATTGAAATGCCCGGGCATGCCTCCGCCGCCCTGGCCGCGCACCCGGAATTGAGTTGCAGCGGCGGGCCCTACACGCCCAACGCCAAAGGCGGAGTCTTCGCGGGCGTCTATTGCGCCGGCCGGGAGGAAACCTTCGAGTTCCTTCAGAACGTCCTTGCCGAGGTTTGCGAGTTGTTTCCGGGCAAATACATCCACATCGGTGGCGATGAAGTGCCCAAGGACAGCTGGAAGCAGTGCCCCCGGTGCCAGGCGCGCATCCGGCAGGAAGGATTGGAGGACGAGCGCGAACTGCAGAGCTACTTCATCCGCCGCATCGAAAAGTTCATCAACGCGCAAGGGCGCACGCTGATCGGCTGGAGCGAAATCCGCGAGGGCGGCCTGGCCCAAAACGCCGTCGTCATGGACTGGATTGGCGGCGCGGCGGAAGCCGCCAGCACGGGGCATGACGTCATCATGTCCCCTACCAGCCATTGCTACCTGGATTACTACCAGTCCACCAACCATGCCACTGAGCCGAAAGCCATCGGCGGTTATGTGCCGCTCAGCAAGGTCTATGCATTCGAGCCCATCCCCCCGAACCTGGCCCCGGCGCACCAGTCGCGCCTTCTCGGCGCGCAGGGCAACCTGTGGACGGAATACATTCCCAACTTCAAACACGCGCAATACATGCTTTTCCCCCGCCTCTGCGCGCTAGCCGAGGTGGTTTGGTCGCCGCCCGGCGCGCGCAACTGGGAGGATTTCCTGCGCCGCCTCCCGGTTCAGTTCCAGCGGTTCGACCAACTCGGCGTCAACTACCGCAAGGGCACGCCTGAGCGCATCGGCGAATAGTTTCAGGCGCATCAGGCCTCGGCTGACGGTTCGCTGCCGAATGCCGTCCTTGCCTCGTTTCGCCCGCAATGGGTGCCGCCACTGCCGGGAAACCCGCGGGCCGCGAACTCATCTTGAATGGGCGCGCGCCCCGGTATTCAAATAACCGGGCCGCCGTTGCCTGCAAATACGTCCGTAAGCCGCCAGCCTTTGCGGCTGGCTGTCTTCACCCCGGACGGCTACACTTCGGGCATGATCGTACTGACAAACACCGGCGGGGTCGCGATGACCAATAGCTTTCTCATCGCGGATGAAACCGCCCGGCAGGCGGTGCTTTTTGACGCCCCCGACCATACCGTCGCGCCGCTCCTCGAAACGGCGACGGCGCGCGGGTGGGAGCTGACGGGGTTATGGCTGACGCATGGGCATTTCGATCACTTCGCCGATCATGCGGTCGTGCGGCAGAAGTTTCCCGGCGCCCGCATTCTGCTCCATGCGCTGGACCAGCCCAAGGCGCGGCAGCCGGAGGCGCAGACCCGGCTGTTCGGGCTTCCGCTGGTTATCCCGCCGCTCGTGGCGGACGCGGGCCTCACCGACAACCAGGAGCTTAAAATCGGGTCGCTGGCGGTGGTGGCCCTCCATACTCCCGGCCATTCGCCGGGCCACGTCGCCTACTACTTCCCGCAGGAACAACTGCTGGTTGGCGGCGACCTGATCATCGGCGGCTCGATTGGCCGCACCGATCTGCCGGATTCAGACCCGCGGCAAATGCAGGCCTCCGTCCGCCGGGTCATGAGCCTGCCGGGCGCAACGCGGCTGCTCGGCGGCCACGGCCAGCCCACCACGCTGCGGCAGGAACAGGAGCACAATCTGCTGGTGCAGGAACTGCTCGCCTGAGGCGCTGAATGGCCCCGGCCGGGGGGCAGATAGCCCGGCGCTCTTCGCCTAGAACCGCAAGTGCTTGACCGTCAGGCCCTGGTTGATGAGCTGGCGCAGGGAATCAATGCCCACGTGCAGGTGCATGTCCGTGTAGTTGGCGGTCACGCGCTGATCGCTTTGCCAGGTCTTGATTCCTTCCGGAGCCATCGGCTGGTCGGACACCAGCAGCAGCGCGCCGCTGGGGATCTCGTTGTGGAAACCCGTGATAAAGATCGTCGCCGTCTCCATATCAATCGCCATGCACCGGATGCGCCGCAGGTATTTTTTGAAGCTCTCGTCGTGCTCCCATACGCGGCGGTTGGTGGTATAGACCGTGCCGGTCCAGTAATCGCGCTGGTGATCGCGGATGGTGGTGGAGATGGCCTTTTGCAGGCTGAAGGCGGGCAGCGCCGGCACTTCCGGCGGGAAATAGTCGTTCGAGGTTCCCTCGCCGCGGATCGCCGCAATCGGCAGGATCAGGTCCCCCAGTTTATTCTTCCGCTTGAGCCCGCCGCATTTGCCCAGAAACAAACAGGCTTCGGGCTGGACGGAGACGAGCAGGTCCATGACGGTCGCCGCGTTGGCGCTGCCCATGCCAAAATTGATGATGGTAATCCCCTCCGCCGTCGCGTTGAGCATGGGGCGGTCCTCCCCCCGCACCGGCACATTATGCCACTGGGCGAACCGCCGCACGTAGTTGCTGAAGTTCACCAGCAGAATGTATTTCCCGAAATCCGCCAGCGCCGTGCCCGTGTAGCGCGGCAGCCAGTCCGCCACGATCTCATCTTTGCTTTTCATGGTTCTTGCCTCAAGGCGCCGCCGCCGCCGGCGCCCCGGCCGCGCGGGCCGGGCACAGGAAGCGCATGAAACTGTCGCCGTGCTTGAGCAGCTTCAGCTCCTGCCAATGCTCCGGCAGGCTCAGGGTGTCGCGCCGCGCGTGGCCCAGCACCAGCCAGCCTTCAACCCGCAGCAGCTCCGGCAGCGCCGCCTCGTCCAGCAACCGCTGGGCCAGTGAGGTCGAGCGCCGGCCGATATTCTTCTCGCCATACGGCGGGTCCGCCAGGATCAGGTCGAAGCGCTCGCGCGCCGCGGCCAGTTGCGTCAGCGCCGCGAACACATCCTGCACCCGCGTTTGCAAAACTCCGGGAGGAAAGCCGGCTGCCTGGAAGTTCGCGCGCAACACCGCCGCATGACGGGGTGAGTTCTCCACGCATACCGCCGCCACGGCGCCGCGGCTCAGGCATTCCAGACTCAGCGCCCCGGTGCCGGCAAACAGTTCCAGCACCCGCGCGCCCGCCACCCGGCCGCCCAGGCTGTTGAAGACCGCCTGCTTGACCCGGTCGGGCGTGGGGCGCACGGCCAGTCCTTTCGGCACTCTTAGAATTCGGCGGGCCGCGGTTCCACCCGTGATGCGCATGCCCAACTTTAACCCGCGCTTCGCGGAAAGGCACGCGGGAAATGGAGGCCCTGGCCGTCCGGTTTGCGCTGTTAGCGGGATGCCGGCGGGGATTGGTTTTTACCGCGGGTTTACGTCTTCCACGGGCCGCGCTGGGGGCGGTGGATCCAGCGGTTGGCCTCGCGGTCGCCGATGAATTGCTCCCGGGCCGGGTCCCAGCGCAGGCGCCGATGGTTCCAGTAAGCCAGGTTGCCCAGGTGGCAGACAGTGACGGAGCGGCATCCGATCTCCACGTCGCAGATCGGGCGTTGGCGGCTGCGCATGCAGTCCAGGAAGTCCTTGGTATGGCTGTAGCTGTTGTAGAGGCGCAGGGCGCGATCGCCCAGCGGTTCTTCGGCCAGGGCCGCGGGCGTGGCCTCGAACTTGCCCCGGTTGACGAGGATTTTGCCCTCGGTGCCGATAAAGAGCACCCCGCCGCTGTCGCCATGAATCATTTCGACGCCGTTGGCGTAGCGGAAGCGCGCGCCGCGGGTGGCCTGGGGGTCGGCGGGCGGGATGATTTCCACCGGGCCGCTCTCGTCCATGCCCAGGCCCCACTGGGCGATGTCGAAGTGGTGCGCGCCCCAATCCGTCATCATGCCGCCCGAGTATTCCCGGTAGTTCCGCCAGTCGGGGAAGTGCGTATGAACCCCGCGGGGGCTGAGCACAGAATTGTAAGGGCGCTCCGGGGCGGGCCCCAGCCAGAGATCCCAGTTGAGGCCGGGCTCCAGAGGTTCCGCCGGCAGGTTGCACGGCATGGAAGGCGGGCCGACGTCCACGATTACCTGTTTGACCCGGCCAATACGCCCGTTGCGAACCAGTTCGCAGGCTTTGCGAAACTCGCTGGATGATCGCTGCATCGAGCCGGTTTGAAAGACCCGGTCATATTTCCGGGCCGCCGTGACCATGGCGCGGGCCTCGCCAATGGTCAGGGAAAGCGGCTTTTCGCAATAGACATCCTTGCCGGCTTTGCAGGCGGCGATGGCGATATAGGCGTGCCAATGGTCGGGAACGGCAATCACCACCGCGTCAATATCCGGCCGCGCGAGCACGTCGCGGAAATCCTTGTAGCCGGGGCAGCCCCGGTATTCGGTATTGCCCTTGATGCGGTAGAACTCATCCACCAGGCGGCGGTGATGATCCCGCCGGGTGGTGTCCACATCGCACACCGCCACGACCTGGGTATCGGGCATGGCCAGGAAGTTGTTCAGGAGGGCGCGCCCCTGGGTGCCGGTGCCAATGACGCCCAGCGTGATGCGGTCATTGGGGCTTTTCCGGGCGGGGGCGGCCCGCAGCAGCAGCGGCGCGCCCAGCGCGGCAGTTGCGGTGGCCTGGAGGAATTGGCGCCGATTCAACTTATCTCGCATAACAGCGGAGATTGTTTGCCGTTTTGGTGGCTCCGGCAACTGAATTTCTCCGGACGGGCGCCGTCAGGAAAAGGCGGACGATCCCCCGCTTCCGGACGGCGGGCGAGGCAGGAGCGCGGCGGCGCTGGCCGCAACCCGGCGGACGACTGCCGCTAGGGGTTGGTGGGCGCCGGCGTTGCCGGAGCGGTTGCGGGCGGTTGCGCGGCTTCCGCGGGCGCCGGAGTAGCCGGGGCCGCGGGCGCTGGAGTGGACGGAGCCGCCGGCGCGGGAGCCGCCGGAACGGTCGCCGCCGGGCTGGTTTTGAGGCCCTCTTCGAATGCGCTGGTGGTGCGGGCGTGGTGAACGCGCTGCATCGCCGAAAGCGAGATCGTCAGGATAAAGAAGAGCACGGCCGCGTATTTGGTAATCTTGGTCAGGACGTTGCCGGAACCGGCGCCAAACAAGGCATCGGTCGCCGCGCCGCCGAACGCCAGCCCGGCGCCCGCATCTTTCTTCGGCAACTGAATCAGCACCAGGAACATCAGGACGATGCAGTCCAGCACCATCACCACGGTTAACAGGCCAATAAGGAAACCCATATACGTTTACTAGATTGAATTTTTGATGATATCCGCAAAGCTGCGCGCCTCCAGCGAGGCCCCGCCCACCAGCGCGCCATCCACATCGGGCTGGCTCATCAACTCGCGCGCGTTGGACGGTTTGACGCTGCCACCATACTGGATGCGCACGCGCCGGGCAACGGTTTCGTTGAACATCTTCACCAGCAGGCCGCGGATAAACGCATGGGCCTCCTGCGCCTGCGCCGTGGTGGCCGTCTGCCCGGTGCCGATCGCCCAGACCGGCTCGTACGCGATGATGCTTTCCTCCATCTGTTCGCCGGTCAGCCCCGCCAGGCTGCCGCGCACTTGCGTTTCGAGCACTTTCTGCATTTCCCCGGCCTGCCGCTCGGCCAGCGTTTCCCCGACGCAAATAATCGGCTTGAGCGCCGCGCCATGCACGGCGGCGGCTTTCCGGGCAATCAGCGCGTCCGCTTCCTTCTGATCTTGCCGCCGCTCGGAATGACCCAGAATGACATACCGGACCGAAAACTCCTTGAGCATGACGGCGGCAATCTCGCCGGTGTGCGCCCCGACGTTGTGCTCGCTCATGTTCTGCGCGCCGAGCCGGATATTGGAATCCAGCACCGCCTTGCCCACAGCTTCCAGCGCGGTGAAGGGCGGGCAGACGACGACGTCCACCTCCTTGACGTTGGCCAGCTCGAGTTTCAGACCGCGGACCAGGTCGAGCGCCTCGGCCACGGTCTTGTTCATCTTCCAGTTGCCGGCAACAATCAGCTTTCGTTCTTTATTCATGGGTCGTAAATCGTTCTTCGCCGCGGGCATCCTTACTTGTCGCTCAACGCGGCCACCCCGGGCAGGACCTTGCCTTCGAGGAACTCGAGGCTGGCACCGCCGCCGGTGCTCATGAAGGTGACTTTGTCCCCCAGCCGGGCTTTGTTCAGCGCCTTCACGCTGTCGCCGCCGCCGATGATGCTCTTGGCCGCGGCCTGCTGCGTCACGTCCGCCACGGCGCGGGCCACCGCGAAGGTGCCCTCGGCAAAACGCGGGTCCTCGAACAATCCCATCGGGCCGTTCCAGAGGATGGTTTTGGCCCGGGCGACTTCGGCGGCGTAGGCCCGCACCGTGGCCGGGCCAATGTCCAGGCCGGCGGCGTCCGCCGGGCAGTCCAGGCTCGTGTTGACGCGCACGTTCTGGTAGTCAATCACGGGCTTGCCTTTCTTGTCCACCTTGTCGGTTTTCACCGGTTCCGCCACCACGTCATCAGACGGCAGCAGGAACTTGACGCCCCGCTGCGCGGCCTTGGCCAGCGCCGCCTGGGCGATCCCGGTCTTGTCCGCCTCCACCAGGGACTTGCCCGTTGAGTGCCCCTGCGCCAGGCGGAACGTGTAGGCCATCGCTCCGCCAATCAGCAGCGCGTCGGCCTTTTCCAGCAGCCGGTCAATGACCTGAATCTTGTCCGAAACCTTGGCCCCGCCCAGGATGACGACGAAGGGGCGGGCGGGCTGTTCGAGTTCTTCGCCCAGGAACTTCAACTCCAATTCCATCAGCAGGCCGGCCGCGCACTGGCCGCCGCGCCGAGCCACCAGGCGGGCCACACCCTCGGTCGAGGCGTGCGCGCGGTGCGCCGCGCCGAACGCGTCGTTGACATAGACATCGGCCACCTTGGCCAGCTTCTCCGCAAAGGCCGGGTCATTGGCCTCTTCCTCGCGGTAATAACGCACGTTCTCCAGCAGCAGCACCTCGCCGGGCTGCATGGCGCTGACTTTCTGCTCGACCTGCGGGCCGATGCAATCCTCCACAAACCCGACGGGCGAGCCCAGCCGCCGGGCCAGCTCGTCCGCCACGGGGCGCAGCGACATGGACGGCTCGCGCTGGCCTTTGGGGCGGCCCAGGTGGGCGGCCAAAATGAGCTTGCCCCCCTGCTGCCGGAGCAGCCGGAGCGTCGGCAGGGTGGCCTCGATGCGCGTCGCATCCGTAATGACCACCTGGCCGCTGGCGTGGTCCAGCGGCACGTTGTAATCCACGCGCACAAACACGCGCTTGCCGCGCACGTTCAAATCTTTAACTGTCAGTTTTGCCATAAAGTTCTGATCTTCCCAACCAGGACCGTCCAGCATACGCCCGCCCCGGTCCGAGTCAAACTCATTCCACACCGATTTTTAACGCCCTTTTTAACGGCCGCCGCGGGCCTGGACTCGCGGCCCGGGAGGAGCCGCCCACTCCCTGAACCCGCGAGCTGCCGCCTCGCGGGCGGGAGGCTTCCGCGCGCCGCCCGGAGGCGGCCGGGGGGTCAATAACTGGCGCCCCACATCCGCGTATAGCGCTCCAGCTCGGCCTGGCGGGTTTCCGGCGGCCAGCCCAGCAGTTCGCCCATCCACTCGGCGACCTGCGCCGCCTTGCTGGCGGCGTCGCGGTGGTACCAATGCCAACTGGTCCGCCGCACCATGACGTCGTCCAGGTGCACCGCCCATTCGCGCCGCACGTAATGCTCGACCGGGCCGCGCTCGAAGGGCGGCGGCGTCAACGCGCTGACGCCCGCCGTTTCGCTGGGCGGCAGCAACGGCTCCCGCGCGGTGCGGCACGGCGCGACCGCCACCGCCGTCCCCTTCAGCTTTTTCAGCTTCCGGACAATCTGATCCACCGTTTGCTCGGCCATCAACCGGTAGGTGGTCAGCTTGCCCCCCGCCACATCCCACCAGCCCGGCTCCGGATTATGAATCTCATGCGCGCGCGACACGTCGGACGGCTTGCCGCTCGGGTCGGCCACCAGCGGCCGCAGCCCCGCCCAGGCGCTGATGACATCCCGCGTCGTCAACTGGCTGTTCGGGAAAAACAGGTTGGCCACCCGCAGCACATAGGCGACGTCCTCGGTATCGGCCCGCACGTCGTCCAGCGATCCCTGGTAATCGGTGTCCGTGGTGCCGATGATGGTTCGCTCGCCCCACGGAATCATAAAGAGAATCCGCTTGCCCTCGGTCATGACCACCGTCTCGGTCACCGGCGCCCGCCCGTGCTCGACCACCAGGTGGATGCCCTTGGTGGCGCGGAGCTTGACGGTGCTGTGCGGCAACCCGTCCGCCCAGGGGCCGGTGGCATTGACCACCGCGCAGGCGCGCACCGGGAAGGTCCGCCCGGTCAGAACGTCTTCGACCTGGCACTCCCAATGCCCGTTGCGCTTCGCGTCCCGGTAGCGGCAGTAATTGATCACCGTGGCGCCCTGGGCCGCCGCCGAGCGCAGGGTGTCCAGCGCCAGCCGCGAGTCATTGGTGAACCCGTCATAATAACGCACCCCGCCGGTGAGGTTGACAGCCACCAGCCCCGGCACCCGGCGCAGGATGTCCTGCGGGCGGTGCCAGGTGGATTTGCCCAGGTTGCGCCCGCCGCACAGCAAATCATAAATCTTCACGCCGATCTTGAGCTGCCACAGCACCCAGTCCTTGTTGCCCCGGTAGGTGGGAAAGATGAACGGCAGCGGGTCCGCCAGGTGCGGCGCAATATGGTGCACCACTTTCTTTTCGACGCTCGCCTCGTGCACCAGCCCGATGCGCCCCTGCGCCAGGTAGCGCAGCCCCCCGTGCAGCAACCGGCTGGAGCGGCTGCTGGTGCCGAAGGAAAAGTCATGCTGCTCCACCAGCGCGACCCGCAGGCCGCGCATCGCCGCGTCCCGGGCCACCCCGGTGCCGACGATGCCGCCGCCGATGACCAGGACATCAAACGGATCCTGCTCCAAAGTCTTGAGGGTGGCCTGCCGCTGCGCGGCCGGGTCGAGCTGACTGCGGGTATTTGCGTTATTCATTTTGAATCCTTTCGCTGAGGGTTTGGCGGGCGGCGCGCAGGCGCTCGCCCAGTTCCGCCAGGCCGGCCAGCACCAGGTCGGGCGGGGGTTGATGCCGGGCGGCCTGCGCGGCGGTGGCCTCGCCGGTTAACACCAGCACGCCCAGCGCGCCCGCCCGGCGCGCCATCGCCATATCCGTGTAGAGCCGGTCGCCCACCATCGCCAGTTGCTCCGGCGCCAGCGCGTGCCGATGCAGGATGCCCCGCAACATGCACGGATCGGGTTTGCCCAAAACCACGTCCGGCCCGCGCCCCGCCGCCTGCTCCAGCGCGGCGCAAACCGCGCCGCAATCCACCAGCACGGTGGGCTGATCCGTCGGGCAAACCCGGTCCGGATGCGTGGCGATGCAGGGCTTGCCCTGGCGGATCCAGTAGGCCGTGCGGCAGAGCCGCGCATAGGTCAGCTCCGTATCGAAGCCCACCACCACCGCCTCCGGCTCCTCGGCGGCGCTGTCCGCGGTCAGGACAAAGCCGGCCGCCTCCATCTCCCGCCGCATGCTGGCCGTGCCCAGGACAAACAGGCGCCGCACCTGCGGCATCTGCTCGCGCAGATATTCGATCGTCGCCATCGTGGACGTATAAAGCTGGTCGGGACCGGCCTGAATCCCGATCTGGCCCAGGCGCGCCAGGTAGTCCCGGGAACTCTTGGAGGAATTATTGGTCAGAAAGGTGTACCCGATGCCCAGCTCCGCCATCAACGCCAGAAATGGCCGGGTGGAATCAAAAAGCGTCCCGCCGCTGTAAATGGTCCCATCCATATCCAGCGCCACATGGCGGATATTCTTCAGCCGCTGATTCATGGCCTGCTTCGTGGTCGTATTCAAAACTTAAATCGTTGAGCGTTAACGCACTAAGTACCCGCTCCCCCACCGGCTGTCAATCCCCAATCTTGCCCATCCTCTCCGCCGGTTTGCAGTGCCGATCCGCCCGGCCCGGTTGCGGGTTTCCCGCGAGTCTGCCCGGGCCGGGGTGAGCGGCAATCATGGGAGGGAGGCGGAGCGCATGGCGGTCAGGGCGCCGGCGCGGGTTGAGGGTGGGGCGCGTCCGGGGTATAAAGGTTTCCGTCCAGGATATTGCCGGTATTGCGGATATTGCCGCGGAACTTGGGCCAGGGGGTGCGGGCCAGCGCCACGCCGGCGCGCAGCGCGGAGAAACCGCCATAAGGAACCCGGTTATCGGGGGTGTAAATCTGCCCCGTCGGCCCGACGGTCGGCGAGCTATACCCATAGCCGGAAAGCCCGTATTTCCCTTCCACCTCGCCTTTCGGAGTCAGGTAGCACAGCAAGCCGGAGCGCGAGACGCAGCCGACGATGCCCCCCTCCAAAACAAACGGCGTGGATTCAAACGGGTAAAGCGGGTCTCCGAACCGCTGCCACCGTTTCTTGCCCTCGGGGCTGACGGCCCAGAAATGCGCAAAGACCCCCAGGTAAATCGTGCCGTCCGGCCCAATCACCGGCGACGACTCGGTGATGCCGCCCGTGCGCAGCCGCCAGCGCAGGCGGCCCTCCAGCGTGAGCGCATACAGCCAGCCGTCCACCGAAGTGAAGTAAAGGCCCTGATCCCCGTTCAAGGCCGGGGAGGAAATAATGGCATCGCCGGTGGCAAATTCCCATTTCTTGCGCCCGTCCGCGGCCAGGGCGTAGAATTTCCGGTCATGCGAGCCGAAATAGATGGCGCCATCGGCGCCAATCGCCGGCGAGGAGACAATCGCGCCGCCCGTCGGAAACACCCATTGTTTGACGCCATTCGTATTCAGCGCGTAAAAATTCCCGTCCCACGAACCGAAGCAGACCGTGCCATCGTGCCCCAGGGCGGGCGATGAATCCACCCAGCCGCCCGTCAGAAACTCCCAGCGTTTCTGGCCCCGGGGATGCACGGCGTAAAGCTTGCGATCCCGGCTCCCGAAATAAATCGTCCCGTCCGCGCCCACGGCGGGGGCGGACTTGATTTCATTCCCCGCCGCAAACGTCCACTTGCGCGCGCCCTCCGGGTTGAGCGCCCAGAGCCGGCCTTTCCACGTGCCGACATAAATGGTCCCGTCGGGGCCGATGGCCGGCGCGGAATCGCTGATGCTGTTGAACGGCACCGACCAGTCATTGGTAAGCCGGCTGGCCGCCGGCGCCGCGGCCCCTGCCAGCAGCCACGCCAGGCCGATGCTCAAGCGGGCAAACCACATCGTCGTCCTCATGTATGCCCCCTCAGCGTAGCGGCCGCGCCCGCCGCGCACGAGCAAAAAGGCGCGCGCCCCGCCGCCGCCCTACAGCGCGGCCAGCGCGCGTTCCAGGTATTCCCGGTTCTTCCGCGCATTAGCCGTCACGATTTCGGGCGTCTCGCCCAGGGCGCAGCATTCCACCATCAGCGGCCCCTGGAAACCGGCCTCTTTCAGCACGGTGAACACCGCCGGGAAATCCACTTTGCCGGCGCCAAACTGCAGCATGACCGACCCGTTCTGCCCCTCGCAATCCTTCGCGCAGAAGCCCGTCACCTGCGCCGCGATGGGCTTGAGCTGCTCCACCGGGTCCTTGCCGGTGTAGTGAATAATGTTCCCCGCGTCGAACCAGATCTTGAAATTGGCATGCTGCACCTTCGCCAGGCAGCGTTGAATCTCCTCCGCGGCCCCGCTCGCGCCCCCATGCGGCTTCATGACCACCTTCAGCCGCCGTTCCTGCGCATACGCCGCCGCGTCCCGCATCAGCTTGTAGTAATCCTCGTATTGACTCGGCTGGCTGACCCCGAAAGTCAGCAAAAACTCCACCCCCACCGTCTGCCCGTTGTCAATCTGCCGCCGGGTATCCTGAATCTGGTCGGCCAGCGGCAGATGGCTCTTGATTCGCAGCGCGCCGATATTGACCGCCAGCCCGCGCGCGGCAATGCGCCGCTTGAGCCCCGCCAGATACTCGGGCGTGGCATCCGACCCCAGCAACGGCTCGTCCTTCCCCGGCCGCGTCAGCAACCCGGTCAGCCGGTAACCGGCGGCTTGGATCCCATCCAGCGCGGTATCATATCCCCACGGCTTGTCCGGGCTGCCAATCCACGGCCGGTTAAAACAGCCAATCGGCCAGCCCACCCCCGCCGGCTTCGCGGCGGACAAGGCCGCCTGCGGAAGCCACGCTCCCGCCGCGGCGGCCAGACTGGTCACTTGCAGAAACTGACGGCGATTCATCCCCGCATTGGGCGATATTCGGCCGCCGCGCACAAGCCGAATCTGCCGCCCCGGCCAGAAATCCTGCAAGGGTTCCTCCGGACAGCCCAGGGCCGGCGAGGCTCGTGCGCCACCCTGGGCAACCCGCCCCAAAATATCAATCCTCCCTCTCCACCGCCTGCGGAAGATAAGGGCCGGGGGAGAAGAGGCCCACAGTGCCACGCGAATAATGAGCGGCGCGGGCGCGGGAGGCCGGGCATGGAAGTTCGCCAGGCATAGCCCGAGCCGATCAAATGCCTGCCCGGACGTCAATCTCGTTATTTGCGGCGGCTTGGCCGCAGGCAACCCGGACGGGGGCGTGGAAGTTTTTCTCAGCCGCCGGGCAAATGGCCACCATGCGCCGCGTGAGGGCACGCGGCCTACAGGAAACGGAAGCGCGCCGCGGCAAACCTCATGCCCTCTCGCAGCACCGCACTCTCGACAACCCACAAGCCCCCTCGCACCCTCCCGCCCCCTGTAGGCCGCGTGCCCTCACGCGGCGCTCCGCACCCGCCCACCGCCGCCAACCCCAAAAAATTGCCCTTGCGCGAAGGCACCCCACCCGCCAGCCTTCCCCCAAACCCTTGGGGTGGGGGCGGCTGGAACTCCCAGCCCAGGGAATGGCAGGAAGCGGAGTCGCTCTCCGGCCCGTAATAGACAGACAATTAGAACAACAATAGAAAGGACCTACATTATGAAAATACTAACCTCTCCGCGCACGGGCAGCCTGGGCGCGGAAACATATTACCAATCCCCCTTCGGCGTGTGCGCCCGGCGACGCACCGTTCCCCGGGATCGGCCTTCTGACCGCAAAGCGGCCGCACGGTCGTATTTTGGGATCTCCTCGCGGGAGTGGGGCCTCAAGCTCAGCGAAGCGCAGCGCGAGCGTTGGAACGCCGCGGCGCTGCACGTTCCCAGCCGGCCCTGGATGGGGCAGTATTCGCACTTAAGTGGGCAACAGTTTTGCGTTCAGATCAACAGCACCCTGCGGGGGCTGGGTCTGGCGCCGGTGGAGGAACCGCCCGCCCCGGTGGTCTTCGGCCCCAATCCCGTCACCGGGCTGGAGATCGTCAATGACGCGGAAGACGGAGTTCGGC